>OGPK01002938.1_pt1 | contig 10256 bp, 9 predicted proteins | sample 1552921 | NCBI WGS metagenome assembly OGPK01 (sample SAMEA2580264, study PRJEB22360) | human gut metagenome | biome: human gut; feature: human-associated habitat; material: faeces | place: Denmark | collected 2008/2010 | reverse complement strand
ACTACCTCGAAGCCCTGCAACGCGAACGTGCGGAGTTCATCAACTACCGCAATCGCACGCAGAAGGAGCAGGAGCGCTTCCGCCAGCACGGCATCATCGACGTGCTGACCGCGCTGCTGCCCGCCCTCGACGATATCGACCGCATTCGCGAACACAGCGAGATGGACGACTCGTTCAAGGCCGTCGCCACCAAGATTGACAAGGCCTTCGAGAAGTTCGGTGTCGAGAAGTTCGGCGAAAAGGGCGAGGACTTCGACCCCACCAAGCATGACGCGATCCTGCACAAGCCGGACGCGGATGCCGAAAAGGAAACGGTTGACACCGTGGTCGAGGCCGGCTACCGCATCGGCGATCGCGTAATCCGCGCCGCCCGAGTAGTAGTAGCCTCCCCGCAAAACTGACATCCAGCTCGCTGCAATGAGTTGACAGTGCCTTAGCTCCCTCTGATGAGGGAGCTGTCAGCGAAGCTGACTGAGGGAGAGAAGCCGGCCGCAGGCCGCGGAAGACAGAGGGCCACATTCTTGATGCCCATAGTCCCCGCTATCTTTCCCTCCGTCATCGCTGCGCGATGCCACCTCCCTCATCAGAGGGAGGTGCAATTACATAAAGACTTTTCTAGAAAGGAGACATGAATGGCTGAAAACGAATGGCTCAGCAAAGACTTCTACAAAGTCCTTGGTGTCTCCAAGGACGCTTCGGACGACGACATCAAGAAGGCGTACCGCAAGCTCGCCCGCAAATACCATCCTGACGTCAACAAGACCAAGGAAGCCGAGGAGAAGTTCAAGGACATCTCCGAAGCCTATGACGTGCTGAGCAAGAAGGAAGATCGCCAGAAGTACGACGCGATTCGTCAGTTCGGCATGGGCGGTGCCCGCTTCGCCGGCGGTTCCGGCGGCTTCGATGCTTCCGGTTTCTCCGACATCTTTGGTTCCATGTTCGGCCAGGGTGCCGGCGGCAATGGCTCGCGCATCCGCTTCTCCACTTCGGGCGGCGGCCCCAACAACATCAACGACATCTTCTCGATGTTCGGCGGTGCTGCAGGTCAGGGCGGCCAGCCGTATGGCGGCTACGGCCAATCGCCGTACGGCAATGCCGGCGGCTATGGCTATGAGGAGGCCCCGCGCCCCGAAAACGGCGAGGACCGCAACTCCAAGATCAGCCTGACCCTGCGTCAGGCGGTCAAGGGCGCTACCGTGTCCCTGTCCGTGGACGGCAAGAAGTTCAAGGCCCACGTGCCTGCGGGCGTCAAGGACGGACAGAAAATCAAGCTGGCCGGCAAGGGCAAGCTAGGCATCAACGGCGGCAAGGGCGGGGACCCTTACCTGCCCGGCACCCAGACCCGGCTGTACCTGCACGTCACCGTCAAGCCCGATGCCACATTCTCGATGCGCGGCCATGATATCGTCATGGACCTGCCCGTCACCGTGGGCCAGGCCGTGGCCGGTGGCAAGGTCGAGGCCAAGGATATCGACGGCAATCCCGTTACCTTCAAGGTGCCGGCAGGCTCCAGCTCCGGCGCGGAAGTCAAGCTCACGGGACTTGGCGTCCAGCGCAGCAACCAGCCGGGCGATCTGATCGGCCGTGTGCAGATCATGGTCCCCGCCAAGCCGGGTCTGGCCGTCAAGCACGCCGCCAAAGAATTCGACGAAAAAGCCGGCGACTATCTCAGCCTGTAATCAGGAGGTGAACAATGGCGCGGTTAGCCAACCAGATGAAGCAGTTATACGCGATGTGCGCAACCGCGCTCGTGATGGGCAGGGCCGATCTCGACGGAGCCGATGACGTCGGCTTCGACATCGAACTGCCCATCTTCACCGTCGGCCAGACCGCCGAGTTGGCCAACATTCACCCCCAGACTCTCCGTCAGTACGACCGCCTCGGTTTGGTTCGTCCGCAGCGCACCGATGGCGGCGCACGCCGCTACTGCCTGCGCGACATTGCCCGCCTGACCCGAGCTCAGCGCCTGAGCCAGGATGAGGGCATCAACCTTTCCGGTATCGCGCGCATTTTGGTCCTCGAAGAAGAGAATCGCCAACTGCGCCGCGAAGTCAAACGCATGCAAACCGGCGACCAGGAGAGCGTTTTCGCCGCAGGCCGTGACGGCAATATCGTGGAGATACAACGCTCCAACCGCGCCCGCCTCTGGCGCAACGCCATCCGCCGCGAAACCCGCGAACTGCCCGGCCGCGATACTGCCGCCGATATCGCTGCCGGCGCCACCGGCGACTCCAACTACACTCCCGCCGACTCCAAGTCCATGGTCCTGTGGGGTTGGTGAGTCTGGCCGCATTGCTTCGATTCCTTCTCCATTCGTAAAACTGTTTGTTATCTCACATCGGGCAGCTGCCGAAAAGCACGAATCTTCTTGACGGAGATGTCAAGGTTTGTTACGGTGACGTGCGAAAACCGATTCGTAAGGGGTGCTTTAGGCTGAGACGGTATGTGCCGAACCCTTCGAACCTGTGAGCTAACACTCGCGTAGGGAATGCGACGGTTGAACTCCTCTGTTCGGCTCGGCATCCCATATGCGCGTTGAGAGAGAGGAAGCGTATGTCAATACGCAAGGAGCTGACCGCCCAGAACGTACTGCTGGGTTTCCAGCATGTGCTTGTTTCCAACGTCTGGCTTGATCCGGTGTTTGTGGCCGGAGCAATCGGCTTACCTATTGCCCTGTCGTCGAACATGATTAACGCCATCTTCATCGTCTCTGGTCTGGTTACTTTGGTTCAGGCCACTCGGCTGGTTCGCCTGCCGGTGGTGCAGGGGCCGTCAGCCGCGTTTGACGCGTTGATGATCGCGGCAGGTACGGCCGGCATGCTGGGGGCGGCGAGTTCGTCCATTCTCATCGCTTCGCTTGTGTTCCTGTTGCTGTGCCTGACCGGTGTGATAGAGCGGATGCGGTTCCTGTTCTCTCCGATGATTTCGGGCGTGGTCATCTTTATGGTCGGTGTCTCGCTGTCTGGATTCACGCTGAGCGAGTTTCTAGGCGGGGCTCCCGGCGACAAGACGTTCGCCGATCCGCACATCCTGACCGTGTCGATTCTGACCACGGCGATTGTGCTTGTCCTGTCGTTGCTCGGCAAGGGCCTGCTCAAGTCGTTCTCATTCCTCATCGCGCTCGTCGTCGGCACCGTGGTCGCCGCAGCGTTTGGCATGGTGGACTTCTCTCCTGTGGCATCCAAGGGATGGTTGGGCCTGCCGACCTTCCTGCCCTACGGTCCGTTCACATTTGACTGGAAGATCTTCATCCCGTTCTTCATTGCCTACATGGTTGCCGTCATGGAAGCTCTCGGCGTCTATCAGGCGGCTTCTGAGATTCAGGGCACGTCCCTCGAACGCAAGCAGGTGCGCTACGGTCTTGCCGGCGAGGCGGCCGGTTCAGCCATTTCCTCGCTGATTGGTGGATTCACCACCACCGCCTACCCGCAAAATGTCGGCCTGCTCAACCTGACCGGCGAAGGCAAGTTGCGCACGCGCACGCCTGTGATCATCGCCGCTGTGCTGTTGCTGATTCTGGGCTTCGTGCCAAAGGCGGGCGCGTTGCTGTCCGTCATTCCCTCGGCAGTCGTCGGAGGCATTTTCCTGCCGGCTGCGGCCAGCCTAATCGTGACCGGCCTGCGCGCCCTGCGCAAGGTCGCTGATGACGAGCGCCGTCAAACGGTCATCGGCATGTCTCTGTTGCTCGGCATCGCCCTGCCCAAGGCGCTCTCCGGCCTGACCGGCGGCGCAAGCGTGTTCTTTGGCAACAACATCATGGTCGGTGTATTCAGCGCCATCATTCTCAATGCGCTTTTCGTCGCTCTTCCGGATTTGGTGGCGAAGCATCGTGCGCCGGCGTCCGTGGATGTTCCAGCAGCCGATCCGGCGGATGGGACTGGCGCTGCGGCGTACGATGAACGATAATGCTGGTTGATATTGGATATTGACAGGAGCGATGCAATGACTGATGTGATGGATGACGCGCGTCGTATCAAGCGCGGGATTCTGGATTTTATCCATACCTATGGCTGTGAGCAGGCCCCGGAAGAGGCGTTTGGTGCGTTGGCGCGCGACGTGTTCATCTATCAGTACACGTATGATCTGCCGTACCGTCGTTACTGCGCGGCTAAACGCGTCACCCCCGCAACGCTCAAGGATTGGCGGGAGATTCCGCCGATGCCGGTGGACGGGTTCAAGCACCTTGACCTTTCGACCATACCGACCGAGCAGTGCAGAGCCGTATTCATGACGAGCGGAACCACGCATGGCGGCAAGATGCGTGGGCGCAACTTCCACCCCGATCTTGAGGTGTGGGATGAATCAATGATTGTGCCGTTCCGTCATTTCATCATGCCGGATCGAGAGCGTATCCGCATCGCCGTGATTTCGCCGGCATGGGACATGAACCAGAACTCCTCCCTGTCGCGCTACCTTACCAAGGCCGTGGAGTGCTGCGGCAGCGAAGGCAGCGGTGTGTTCTTCGACGAGCATGGACTCAAGTTCGATGAAATCATCGCCTTCCTTAACCGTGCGGTGTCTGACGGTGAACCGGTGATGCTGATGGGTGTCTCGTCGTCCTATCTGTATCTGTTCGATTACCTGCATGAGCATGATCTGACGTTCGCGCTGGCCCCCGATAGCCGGTTGTTCGACACTGGCGGCTTCAAGAGCACTAAGCGCGACATCACCGAAGACCAGATGCTTGATGAGCTGGAACAGACACTGGGGGTGCCGCGCCACCACTGCGTCAACATGTATGGCATGACCGAGTTGAGCTCGCAGATCTATGACCAAAATATTCTGTCGTGGTATACGGATGGCACCAGCAACTATCTCAAGGCGAACCCCGCCTGGGTGCGCACGGTCTTCCTCGATCCGGAAACGCTGACTCCCGTCAAGGATGGTGAGACCGGTGTGATAGCCCATTACGACCTTGCCAATTGGAATTCATGCATCGGTATTCTGACCGAGGACCTCGGCCATCGGACCCCGGACGGATTCCTGCTGCAGGGCAGGGCGAAGGGAGCCGAGGCTCGTGGGTGCTCAATCGCGGTAGACGAGGTCATCAGTGCCAACCGTTGATGAATCCGTGAGTCAGGCCATTGATGTCTTCCACCTGCCCTCGGGAGTGGATGTTTCGGATTACGAAATCTATGAGGTCGCCACATCGGATGGGGTGAAGCGTTTGCGCTATCCGCGACTGGATGGCTCAAAGGTGACTTCCCTTGCCAAGCAGCTTGTCGATGTTCGCAACCGCACGCTTGCCGCGATGAGTGTCAACGATATTCTCGACATCGTGGCCGACGCGGCCCAACTATGGGCCGATCCGGATTTTGAGCTGCGGCGTCAGGCTGAACTGCTGATTCCCGCAATCACCGGATATGAGCCTGACATGGTGCGGATTGAGCTCAAACGGTATATGCGCCAGTTCAGGCGTCGTGAACTGCTCCGGTTCCTTGACTCCGAAATCGGTCAGCCGTCTATGCTCGACGAATTCCGGCCGAACAAGGCGGGGGGATACTCTAAATATGTGGGCCCAGCGCTCACCTATCAGGTGTTCTCCAGCAATGTGCCGGGGATTCCCGTGTGGAGCATGGCGATGACCCTGCTGGTCAAAGGCGCGATTCTTGGCAAATCTTCATTTTCCGAGCCGGTGATGCCTGCGTTCTTTGCTCGCAGCATTGCGATGGTCAATTCCGACCTCGCTGATGCCATTGCGGTGGTTCCATGGAAGGGCGGCTCGCAGCAGCTCGAGGATTCAGCCATCGATGCGGCCGATGCCGTGATTGTTTACGGTTCTTCGCAGACTACCAAATTGATTGCGGGCAAAGTCGCCGGGTCCAAGCCCTGTCTAGGTTACGGAGCAAAAGTCGGGTTGGCGTTCATTGGCCGAGAGGCTTTGCGTCCTGATACCTATGCCGATACCGTGCATCGTGTGGCTGTTGACATCGCCACATATGACCAGCAAAGCTGCCTGGCTCCGCAGACCGTGTTCGTGGAGACTGATGGAGCCCTCACCCCTCGTGAAGTGGCTCAGCTGCTCGGTGGCGAGCTTGAGAATCAGCAGCGCAAATATCCGCGCTCCGTATTGAGTGACGCCGAGAACGTGGCCATTCAGCGGGCGCGCACCGACGCTGAGATGAGAGCCTTGATGGGCGGGAAGGCCGCGGTGTTCGCCAGTGGCCATAGCACGGCATGGTCGGTGCTGTATCGAGAACTTGACGGTAGCGGTGCCGACGAGGATGTTGCTTCGCTGATGTCGCCGTTGAACCGCACCGTCAACGTGGTGGCGGTGCCAGATTTGTTGGACGCTGCCAGAAGACTGACTTCCTGCCGTGGCTGGCTGCAGAGCTGCGGTGTCGCTGTGGATTCAACCAGACTGTTTGGTCTTGCAGATACATTGGCCGAGGTCGGTGTGAATCGCATCTGTCCGCTCGGTGAGATGGATCGGGCGAAATCCGGCTGGCATCATGATGGGGGCTTCAACCTCATCGATCTGTTGCGCGTGGTGGATGTCGAACGCGGCAGCGACGCGTACAGCGATTCGTTCGATATGGATATGGAATAGGCCTGTGCTGTTGCGGGCAGCAGAGGCTGGTAGCAGGGCGAAAGGCAAGGGTAATGACAGAGCAAAGCGATATGGCACGGCGTCCAATGGTGAATCTGGATGGCAGAACAGCGATCATCACCGGTTCCGGCAAGGGCATAGGAGCGGCTGTGGCGAAATGCCTGGCATCGCACGGAGCCGCTGTCGTCATCAATTACGTACATGACGCCGCCAGCGCGCAGCGCACCGTTGAAGACATCCACTCGCTGGGAGGCTTGGCTATAGCTGTACAGGCGGATGTTTGCGATGAATCGCAATCTTCCAAGCTAGTGGGTACCGCTGTCGACTCATTCGGCGGCGTGGACATCTTAGTGAATAATGCTTTCGGACGCTTCTCCTTTGACCCGCGTCGCCGTTCCACTTTTGCTGGAGGCGATTGGGATGAGTTTAGCGCACAGATCGAGGGATGCCTGCATGGTGCATATCTGATGTGCTCACATGTGGTGCCGCTGATGCGAGCCCAGACCTCCGGGCGTATCATCAACATCTCCAGCAATCTGGTCGATTCGCCCATCGTGCCCTACCATTCGTATATCACTGCCAAAGGCGGCTTGGTCGGCATGACCCGCTCTCTGGCCCAGGAGCTGGGCGGCTTCGGCATTACCGTTAATGCCATTGCCGCAGGTTTGACGGCCGGAACCGCATCCAGCGCAGCCACCACCGAGGATGTTCGTGAACGAATCATTGCCATGACGCCTCTTGGCCGCCTTGCCCGTCCCGATGACATCGCCGGAGGGGTCGCGTTGTTGGCGTCCGACATGGCCGGCTTCATTACCGGACAATGTCTGCACGTCGATGGTGGGCTGACCATGCGCTGAGGCGCAGGGGCGGTGTGCTGACGCGCTATGGTTGTCGCATCCGATTGGTGCAATGGAATGCAGCAAGAGTAAAGGCGCCAATTGGCGTGCGGGCATGTGGACGGAGGTAACTATGCTGCTCAAAGCCGTGTTCTGGGATTTGGACGGTACTCTCATCGATTCTGAGCCGCTCTGGCATGACGGTGAGATTGAGATCGCGCACAACAATGGCGGCGAGTGGAACGAGGACCTCGGTTGGGAGTGCTCCGGCACTCCGGTACCACACGTGGCAGAGGTCATGATTGCGCATGGCTGCACATTGAGCGTTCCCGAAATCGACAAGCAGCTCAAGGATTATGTGTTCAAGGCGGAGGTCGAACGTCTGCCGTGGATTCCTGGTGTGCAAGACGTGCTGCATTCGCTCAAGGAAGCCGACATCCCATCCATGCTGGTCACCACGTCGCCGCGCCGTATGGCCGAGAACATCATGAAGCAGGCTGATGGATTGCTTGCCGGCTACGTCTGCGGCGATGATCCGTACGAGCACAAGCCGAGCCCTGCCCCATATCTGGCCGCGGCTGAGAGACTCGGCATCGCGCCTGAAGACATGGTCAAGTGCGTGGTAATGGAAGATTCCTCATCCGGTCTGCGCTCCGGCGCCGCCTCGGGGGCCACACTGATTGCGCAGACTGGCTGGATTCGCACCGACACTTCCGGCCTTGGCCAGTTTGCCTCCATCGACTCGTATGAGGGCATCGATGCGGCCGCGCTGGACGCCTTTGTGCGGCAGCGTTTGGGGGAGTAGAAATTTCGTTTGTATTGCGGAGTTTGTGTGGGAAACCCCAGTCGACCTGATGTTATAGGCCGGCTGGTAGGGTATTTGACGGTTTGCATATAACTGTCTGGTTCATTGGGCTGGCAGCTCAATACAAGATTTAGGACTCATAGGAAACACATGGGCTTCGTTAATTCCATCCTCGAACTGCTGAAGGATCCGCGTGCCGCGATTGCCGGTTGGATTGCCATGGGCGTGGCGCCGACCCTCGGCTTCATCTTCCTCATCGTATTTATCGAAACGGGTGTGGTGTTCTTCCCATTCCTGCCGGGCGACTCCCTGCTGTTCGCCGCCGGTGTGTTCGCCGCTCCCGATGCCGCGACCGGCAAGGCCGCGCTGCCGCTGTTCTGGTTGCTGCCGGTGGTTTGGTGCGCGCCGATTATCGGCGACCAGTGCAACTACTTCATCGGTCATTTCTTTGGCCGCCGTATTATCCAATCCGGCAAGGTGAAGGCGCTGACTCCTGAGCGACTGGCCAAAACCGAGGGCATGATTGAAAAGTGGGGCCCGCTGGCTGTGTTCCTGGGCCGCTTCTTCCCGTTCATTCGTACGTTCATGCCGTTCATTTCCGGTATTTCCGGTATGCGTTGGAGCCGTTTCACGCCGTTCTCAGTGCTCGGCGGCCTGTGCTGGTCCACGTTGTTCACGCTGCTGGGCTACTTCTTCGGCAACATTCCGGCCGTGCAGGATCACTTCGAACTGGTGATCGTGCTGATTCTGCTGGTTTCGCTCGCCCCGACCATCATCGGTCTGCTCAAGGCCAAGTTCGGCAAGAAGAAGCCGGCCAAGGTGACCGATGCTCAGTTGGACGTCATGGAAGACGGCATCAAGAACCTCGATAAGTGATCAAGAAATGTAGATTACCGCATAAGGAATCGTCGTGAAAATGAAGGCCCTGACTGTGCATATGAGGTCAGGGCCTTTTCTGCATGAGATGGGCGTGAAACAACAGCGTGGTTATCCACATTTGTCGTGGACGACATGCCGGGGTGTGGATAACTCAGCAAGCTAGAACCACAATGGTCGATTCGTGTTGAGCATTGAACTCGGACACGTTTCAATCGGCTTATGAATAGCAATACCTCACCCCGCGTGGCGCGTAGGATCACCTCGCCAGCGGTAGCACCTCCGGGCATTCCGCTGCCCACGGACGATGCGCCGATTCCAGCGCATCGCTACTACACTCCGCCGCCCAGGCCGTTGGCCTCATGCGAACGGCAGAGATCGGGCGAGGCTCCGGCACTCGCCCTAACTACAGACACCAGCTTTCATAACATTGTGACGATGACGTCAGGCCATGGAGGCGTGGGGTTGAGTGTCATGGCTTCCATGCTTGCATGGACATTGGCGAGACGTGAACACAGCTGCGCTCTCATAGACGCTGATTTCGTGGCCGGATGCCTTGACCTGCTGCTCGGTGTGGAACGAGAGCCGGGTTTACGATTCAGCCAAGTCGACGCACCCCTCGACCGCATCGAGGGCGATGCGATGAACCATGAGCTGATGATGTGGGAGGGTGTGCGAGTACTTCCCTATGACCCTTGGAGCGCGCGCCAGCCTGACTGGTGGGAAGTTCAAGCGGCCATTCGGGCTTTGGCGGAAACGAACGACGTTGTCATCGTAGATGCCGGTCAGGGTGGACTCATTGAGACCGTACCCGATCTGCGCAGTGGCATGCAGGTGATTGCCGCGGAATTGTCGGTGATGGGGCTGGCCAGAGCCAAGTCGCACCGGTCCAGACTGGATTCATGGGGCTGTGAAGCGCCACATATCGTAGGTGTGGAACCACGTGGCGCTCCACGTGGGAGAGGCCACGTGGGTATTGGCGAGGCGCAGGACTATTTGACTGCCACGGTATTGGGGCCCATCAAGCCAAGTGTCAATCTGTGCGGAGACGTACTGGAAGGCCTCGGCATCAGATCGGTGACCAAAGGCAGTCGCAAAGCCATGAACTTGCTTGCCGATCTCGTAGAACAGGCCATTCGCCCGGTTTCGGGAGCTTCTCACAAGGACCAGTGATGCTATGGCTGGCGGC
>OGPK01002911.1_pt1 | contig 10338 bp, 9 predicted proteins | sample 1552921 | NCBI WGS metagenome assembly OGPK01 (sample SAMEA2580264, study PRJEB22360) | human gut metagenome | biome: human gut; feature: human-associated habitat; material: faeces | place: Denmark | collected 2008/2010 | reverse complement strand
TCACTACGTTCATGACTATGGCGTACATACTTGCAGTCAATCCGAGTATCCTGTCTGCAACAGGGATGGATTCCGGTGCAATCTTTACATCGACAGCGCTGGCTGCAATGATCGGTACATTCTTGATGGCGTTCTTCGCCAATTACCCGTTCGCACTGGCACCTGGAATGGGACTGAATGCATACTTTGCCTATACTGTTGTTCTTGGAATGGGTTATAAGTGGGAAGTTGCATTAACGGCAGTATTTGTAGAAGGTATCGTTTTCATCGTACTTTCACTTACGAATATCCGTGAGGCAATCTTCAATGCAATTCCGAAGAATCTGAAGTCGGCAGTAAGTGTCGGTATCGGATTATTCATTGCATTTATCGGACTTCAGAATGCGAATATCGTAGTAGGAGGTTCTACACTTCTGCAGTTATTCTTCATTGATGGATATAACAGTGCCAAAGGTGTGGAAGCTTCTATGAGTAACGTAGGAATCACGGTCATTCTTGCACTGATCGGTGTGGGAATTACAGGAATTCTGGTAATAAAGAATGTAAAGGGAAATATTTTATGGGGAATCCTGATTACATGGATTCTTGGAATCATCTGTCAGATGGCGGGTATCTATGTAGCGAATCCAGAAATTGGATTCTACAGCCTGCTTCCGGATTTCAGCAAGGGATTCACAATTCCAAGCATCATGCCGGTATTTGGAAAGCTTGACTTCAGCGGAATATTCTCTTTGAACTTTATCGTTGTCATCTTTGCATTCTTATTTGTAGATATGTTTGATACGATCGGAACACTGATCGGTGTGTCTACAAAGGCAGGTATGTTAGATGAGGAGGGACGTCTTCCGAATATCAAAGGTGCGCTGATGGCAGATGCGGTTGCAACAACCGTTGGAGCAGTGCTTGGAACAACAACGACTACGACATTTGTAGAGAGTGCATCCGGTGTATCCGAAGGAGGAAGAACGGGACTGACTTCTGCAACGACAGCTATTTTATTCGGCCTGTCACTGTTCCTGTCACCAATCTTCCTTGCAATTCCTTCATTTGCAACAGCACCGGCCCTGATCGTGGTTGGATTCTACATGCTGACAAATGTGACACACATCGATTTTGATGATTTTTCAGAGGCACTGCCATGCTACATCTGTATTCTGGCTATGCCATTCTTCTACAGCATTTCAGAAGGTATCTCTATGGGAGTTATCTCTTATGTGATCCTGAATCTGATGACTGGAAAAGCAAAAGAAAAGAAGATCAGCGCATTAATGTATGTACTTACGGTATTATTCATATTGAAATATGTCTTTCTGTAAAATATAATAGAAAGAGGAGAACGAAAAGAGATCGGAGTTTCCGGTCTCTTTTCTGGCCTGTCAGGCATTTTACAGGGACTGCCGATGGGAAGATCCGAAAGGCTTATGAAGGAGAACTAAAGTATGAATTTACTTACGATGGAGCATATTACGAAGGCTTATACTGACCGTGTCCTTCTGAATGATGTTGCATTCAGCATCAATGAGAATGAAAAGATCGGTGTGATCGGAATTAACGGAATGGGAAAATCTACGCTTTTAAAAGTGGCAGCCGGGATAGAACCATACGATGAAGGTAAGATCAGTATAGGAAATCAGGTCAAGATCTGTTATCTGCCGCAGACACCGGAATTTGAAGAGGGAACAACGGTGTTGCGTGCGGCAATCGCAGACAATGTGAATGAGCTGAATCAGTGGACAATTGAAGCAGATGCCAGATCCATGCTGAACAAGCTTGGCTTCTATGACTATGACGAGAAAGTAGAGCATATGTCCGGCGGTCAGAAGAAGAGAATTGCACTGGTCAATGCATTGCTTACACCGGCAGATATCCTGGTACTGGATGAACCGACCAACCACCTGGATAATGCGATGTCTGAGTGGCTGGAGGAATATCTGATCGGATTTCGCGGGGCAATCCTGATGGTTACCCATGACCGTTATTTTCTGGATCGTGTGGCAACCAGGATCGTGGAAGTAGATCAGGGGAAATTATACAGCTACCCTGGGAATTATTCGGAGTTTGTCACGTCAGGATATGGCACTGGCGACAGAAAGAAAGAGAAAGAGTCTTCTGCGTACAGAACTCGAATGGCTGGGAAGAGGTGCAAGAGCCAGAAGTACGAAGCAGAAAGCACACATTGACCGCATCAAGGCAATGCAGGAGATCAAGGACATTCAGGAAGAAAAGAAAGTGGTACTGGATTCCGTAGCGTCCCGTATGGGAAATAAGACGATCGAGCTTCAGAACATCAGTAAATCTTATGGAGCAAGAAAGCTGATCGATGACTACAGTTACATTTTCCTAAAAAATGACAGAATCGGAATCATCGGACCGAATGGCTGTGGAAAGACGACACTTCTTAAGATTATTAATGGGATTGTAAAACCGGATAATGGCACGATCGAGATTGGGCAGACGATCCGGATCGGATATTTCTCTCAGGAGAATGAATATATGGATGCATCCATGAAAGTGATTGATTATGTCAAAGAAGTGGGAGAATATGTTACGACATCAGACGGAAAGATCACGGCATCCCAGATGCTGGAGCGCTTCTTATTTGACGGAGCCATGCAGTGGTCAAAGATTGAGAAGCTTTCCGGGGGAGAAAAGAGAAGACTGTACCTGATGCGTGTTTTGATGAGTGCACCGAATGTACTGATCCTGGATGAGCCGACCAACGATCTGGATATCCAGACGCTGACGATCCTGGAAGATTATCTGGATCACTTTGACGGAATTATCATCACGGTATCACATGACCGTTATTTCCTGGATCGTATTGTGAACCGTATCTTCTCATTTGAAGGAGACGGAAAAGTACGACAGTTCGAGGGTGGTTATTCGGATTATCTGATCCGCAAAGAACTGGAAGGTCTGGATACAGAGATGTCATTGAAAGGACATGCTGCCGGGACAGAGGAACAGCCGAAGAAGGCAGAAAGCTCTTCGAAAGACACCTGGAAACAGCGGGAACCAAAGCTGAAATTCACATTCAAAGAGCAGAGGGAGTTCGAGTCGATCGATGATGACATTGCAAAACTGGAAGAAAAGATTGAGACACTGGATGCACAGATTGCAGCCAATGCGACTAATTCGGTGAAATTGCGGGAACTTATGGAGAAAAAAGAAGAGACTGAGAATGCACTGGATGAGAAGATGGACCGATGGGTATATCTGAATGATTTAAATGAAAAGATTCAAGATGCAAAGCAACAGGGATAAACAAGGAGAAAAAGTATATGAACTGGACAAGAGAAAGACTGAAAACAAATGGTAAGATTGCATTTAAGAAGAATTACTGGGCATGTGTGGCTGTAGCAGTGATCATGGGAATCATCACGGGACTTAGCAGCATAAGCGGAGGAAGAACCGGAAGTGGTGCTTCACAGAACAGTCTGTATGGGAATGACGGGTTTTCATTCTCATATCATTACGGATGGGGATTCCCATTTGCAGGGCTGGCAATTGCAATGGCTGCGATTATATTAACGATTGTAATATGGGCACTGAAGATATTCGTGGGAAATCTTCTGGAAGTAGGTGGAAAACGTTTCTTCGTATTGAATAAGACAGAGAATCCAACGGTTGGAACGATGTTTGATGCATTCCGTTCCGGACATTATGTGAATATTGTACTGACCATGTTCTTAAGAGAACTTTTTACATCCTTATGGACATTACTGCTGGTGATTCCAGGAATCGTGAAGCATTATGAATACCTAATGATTCCTTACATTCTTGCAGAGAATCCGGGAATGGACAGAAAAGAAGCATTCCAGATCAGTAAGCGTATGATGGACGGACAGAAGATGGAGACGTTTATTCTGGATCTGTCATTCCTTGGATGGGATATTCTTACGGTTATCACATGTGGAATGGTGGGGATTTTCTACGCTTCTCCATACAAGCAGGCAACTTTTGCAGAGTTATATGCATTTAATAAAGCAAAAGCATATGAGGAAGGATATATCAGATAATGGCGATCAACAAATCAATGAGGCGGGTATTAAAAGCGCTGTCCTTCGACGGCATTGAAGTGGAGGCTTCAAGACACCTGGCGAATTTAAAAGCAATTGATCCGATGAAGATATTTCATAAGACGATTGACTATAAGATTTATAACGGCAATCATCAGATCCCTGTAAGGATATTCCTTCCAGGGGAAAAGATGGAGGATGATCTGCCGGTATTTCTGTTCTTTCACGGGGGAGGATGGGTAACGGAAAGTATTGATAATTATGAAAGAATCTGTGCCCGTCTTGCTTCGGCAACAGATCATATCGTTGTATCGGTAGAGTACCGGCTGGCGCCGGAGTATCCATTTCCCATTGGTTTTTACGATTGTTATATGGCGGCAAAGGCTATGTACACGAACCAGTTTATCTTGAATACAGATCCGGATAAGATTACACTGATCGGAGACAGTGCCGGTGGGAATCTGGCAGCAGCTGTTTCACTGATGGCAAGAGATCAGGGAGAATTCCTGCCGAAGAGACAGATACTGATCTATCCTGCGGTAAATAATGATTACAGTGAGGAGTCCCCATATTTGTCGGTAAGACGTTACGGGACGGAATATCTTCTGACTGCGGGAAAGATGCGGGATTATATTAATTTCTATGCATCGGCAGAAGAAGATAAGAAAAGTAAATATCTTGCACCTCTCATGGAGACCGATTACAGCAACCAGCCGGATACACTGATCTTAACGGCGGAATGTGATCCTCTCAGAGATGAGGGGGAAGAGTATGGAAGAAGGTTAAAAGAAGCGGGCAATAAGGTGGAGGTGCACAGAATACAGGATGCACTTCACGGATTCTTTGCACTGGGAGTAAAATATTACCATGTACAGGAGAGCTTTGCTATTATTAACCGTTTCCTGAGCGGCTATACATCTGATGAAAACAGCCGGAAGGTTAGTCCTGCAAACGAAGAATAAAGCGGGAAAGTAAAGGGGGAGGAGAAAGCCGGTGTTTGAGCAAAAACGTGCTTACTGGAGAAGTCTGGATAATGCGGCAAAGTTATTTTCCGCAGCCAGCAGCCCGAAAGATACCAGAGTGTTCCGGTTCTATTGTGAGCTGAAAGAAGAAGTAAAAGAAGAGATATTACAGGAAGCTCTGAATCAGACGATACAAAAGTATCCCGTATTTTTGTCGGTTATGAGAAAGGGGCTTTTCTGGCATTATCTGGAGAAAAGTGAATTAAGACCGGTGGTAAGGGAAGAATATAAAGAACCTTGCAGCAGCCTGTATGTACGGGATAAAAAGACACTTTTATTTGAAGTGACATATTATAAAAAACGGATCAATTTTGAAGTATTTCATGCGCTGACAGATGGAACCGGTGCAACAGAATTCCTAAGAGAACTGGTGAAGAATTATCTGTATCTGATCCACGAAGAAGATCTGGAACCGGTGGAGCTGTCAAACCAGTATCTGACGGTAAAAGATCAGGAAGATGACAGTTTCAGCCGATATTATGATCCGGATTTTCCAAGAAAGAAAAAGAAAAAGATCAGGGCGGTTCAGATCAAAAAGGGTGGAAAAGGATATGAAGAGCTGCAGATCAATGAAGCTTCCATGTCGGTAAAAGAACTGCTGGGGATTGCCAGAGAAAAGAAAGTCTCCATGTCGGTGCTCCTGACGGCTGCCTTTATCTGTGCAATCCATGAAGAAATGAGCCGGATGCAGGAGAAGAAGCCGGTTATCCTGATGGTTCCGGTGAATTTAAGAAAGATTTTTCCATCGGATTCGATGCTGAATTTCTTCGGTTATATAGAGCCGGGGTATCAGTTCGGAGGGGGAAAAGATTCTTTTGAAGATGTACTGGAGGCAGTAAAGTTATATTTTCAGGAGAATCTGTCCAAAGAGCATATGGCAGGACGGATGAATGAACTGATTGCAATAGAAAAGCATAAGATCTTAAAATGGGCACCGCTGGAACTGAAAAACCGCTGTATCCGTGCGGGTGCCAAGATGGCGGAGCAGGAAGTAACCGCCGTGCTTTCGAACATGAGTGTGGTAAAGATGCCGGAAGATTATGCGCAATATATTGAAAAGTTTGGCGTGTATACAAGTACGAACCGGACAGAATTATGTATCTGTTCTTTTCAAGATACGTTATCACTTGGCTTTACATCGAGATACGACAGCACGAATATCCAGCGGAATTTCTACCGGATATTGAAAGAACTGGGGGCTTCGGTCAAAGTGGCAGAACCGGATTTCCCGGAGGATGCAAGACCAAATTATGAAGGAAAGAAAGTATTACAGATCTTTACATTTTGCTGTATTGCAGCGATCGTGATCAGTATGATGACGGATATCATTATATCGCCCGGCGTGCACTGGTCGGTATTCGTGGCAGCCGGGTGTGTGACGATGTGGCTTACGATGGCAGTCGGTTATGTGAAACGGTTCAATCTGCTGAAGAATGCGGCATGGCAGCTTCTGATCATGTCAGGGATCTGTGTATTGTGGAGAGGCTGGTCTGTGAATATCGGAATTCCGGATATCTGCCTGCTGATCCAGGTTGTAATGTTGATCATATCAAGAATACGTTCCCTGTCACCGAGAGAATATATGATCTATTATGTGATGGCCGCTGTCTATTCGATGATTCTTCCATTGATTCTTTTAGTGACAGGAGTAATCCATTACAGGACTCCATCGGTTATCTGTATCGGGTGCAGTTTTCTGCTGTTGATCGGATTAATTTTATTCAAACGAAAAGAATTTAAAGAAGAAATGCATAAAAAATTCCACGTTGGCTGATACTGATAGAAAGGAAAATATTGGTGGCTTTGTGCAGTGCAGGGTTGATTTTGAGAGAAATTCTTAAAAAAATCTTACATCCGTGAAATGGTTGTGATATAATAGGTATATCAAGAGTTTATGTCAGCGCGTTTACAAATTTCATAATACGATACCAGAAAAGATGGCGTGCAGTTCGATATAACTTCGGATTGTGCGCTCTTTTAGCGTTGTCATACATCTGCAGGTTACCATGAGAGAAGTGTTAGAACAGGAGGCAGAAATGTTCAAAATAGGAGATTATGTGGCGCATTATAAGGAGGGCGTCTGCGAAGTAGTAAATATTGGCAAGATTGACATGGGCAGTTCGGACAAAGAGTATTATACGTTAAAACCGGTATATGATGCAGGTGGAACGGTATACACACCAGTCGATAATAAGCGGGATCAGATCAGAAAACTGATCACAAAAGAAGAGGCGGAGAATTTGATTAAAGAGATGCCAAAGATCGATATCATTGGTGTGACAAATGAAAAACAGCGGGAAGGAATGTACAAGAACGCATTGTTACACAATCAGTGCCGGGAGTGGATCTCACTGATCAAGACTTCATATGGAAGAAATAAGAAGAGATTACTGGCGGGAAAAAAGACGATCAACGTTGATGAGAGATATATGTCCAGCGCCGAGAAGTTCCTGTATGGAGAACTGGCAGTGGTGATGGAGATTCCGAGAGATAAAGTCAGCGGTTATGTGAAAGAGCACCTGGATGCGGAGCTGGCATAGGCGAATATAGGAAGAAAAAGAAAACTGCTGATAGCAGGTTCTTACGAATATATGATAATTTAAAAATAATGCTGCAGAACGAAGAAAAGTTTGCAGCATTATTTTTTATACCATAGTAAGCAAGAGAAGTTGCCGGTTTTGTAGATATCGGAGTATAGAATTAATTGGTTTTCTGGGTATCGTTGCTTGCTTTTGCTGCCTTTTCTGCATAAGTAGTAGTTACGAGATCCTTGTAAGGTGCGCGTTCCTTAAGCTCGCCTGCTTCTTCTAAGATATCCTGAAGAAGATCAAAGCTTTCCTGCCGGAAGATCAGATCTTTTTTCCATGTATCCTGCTCATAATAGCGGGAAATGATGGTTGTGATCGTATCCAGTGTGGTCTCTTTGAACTGAGGAGCGATTGCCTGAGCAATGTCTTCCGGTGTGTGGGATGCCACGTAGTCCATACCTTTTTGCAGTGCATTGGTGAATCCCTGGACGACTTCCGGATGTTTGTTGATGTAACTCTTCTTTGCAGAGAAAGCAGTGTACGGAACATAGCCGCTGTCCGTTCCAAGAGAGGCGACAACGTATCCCTTACCCTGTTTTTCAAGATTGGTTGCACCAGGTTCGAATTCTACGGTGAAGTCGTAATCGGATTTGTCTTCTGCGAAGGCAGCCGCAGTAGAACCGAAATCAATATTCTGGTCGATGGTGAGATCTGTAGCCGGATCGATATGGTTCTGGTTTAAGATATACTCAAATACCATTTCAGGCATGCCGCCTTTTCTACCGCCGATGACCTTCTTGCCTTTCAGATCTTCCCATTTGAAATCCTTAATATCTTCCCTGGCAACCAGGAAGTTCCCGGCGCGCTGGGTGAGCTGGGCAAAGTTTACAACATAATCATTCGCCCCCTCGTTATATGTGTAGATAGAAGCTTCCGAACCCATAAAGCCGATGTCGGCAGTTCCGGAGAGGACGGCCGTCATAGTTTTGTCGGCTCCGAAACCAGTCACGAGAGAAAGGTCGATTCCTTCGTTGGCAAAATATCCCTTTTCGATTGCCACATACATCGGAGCATAGAAGATGGAGTGTGCTACTTCATTTAATGTAACAGGAGTCAGTTCCTGTTTTTTAGTACTTGTGGATTTTGAAGTTTTTGCTGTTTTGTCTGATGCGGATTCCGATTTGTCAGCAGATGTACATGCAAAAAGTGAAGTGACAGATAGTGTAAGGAGTAAAAGAAGTGCAGTGATACGCTTTTTCATAAGATCCTCCCGGTGAAATATATTCTATGGTTTATAGTATATTCGGAAAGAAGAAAACGGTGATGGAAAATCGAGAAAATATATCAATAGATAGGATTTATTTTCCGCTATCGTAGAACCGGTAGCGAGAGAATTTACAGAGAAGTTTGTAAGTGTGCAGATTCCATGCGACAGACCCGGATAAGCAGGCAAAACAGTTAGATGATTTCGCACAGCAGGGTATGGAGATGTTTGTGGAATATATGTATGAGCATTTCGAAGAGTTCAAACTTCTGGTAAATGGTTCCTATGGGACGAAGTTCCAGAACTTTGTAGAACATCTGGTGGATATCGAGACAGAATATACATATAAGTTCATGGAAGCGACCGGACTTCATTTTAAAGGAGGAAAGCCGGTTACGAAAAACTTCATGCACATTATGAATAAGGCATTATTTGAAAGCTTTTTCGAAGTGGTAAGGCACGATATGTCCAAAGAAGAGGCTGAAGAATATGTGGTCATGCTGGAAAAATATCACAGCGCCGGATGGGACATTATATACAAAGAAGGCTGTGAATCATAGGTGTATCATTGGTCTTAAAAAAGAAAATAAACAGACTGCTATAGTGTTACTGTGCATCTGCTGAAAAATGGTGATAGAAGGCACAGGTAACTGGCAGTCAATTATTTTTACCTGTGGTTAGATAAAACTCACAAAAGATACTTCTGACTTACTGAACGTAACAGCAGTTATATTACGTTATAACTATGATGAAATGAGATAAAGGAGTGAAGTTCTATGGCGGAAAAAACAGAGAAAAAACCGTCATCCATTCAACGGCTGTTTGAGTTTGCCGGAAACTACAAGTATCTGGCAGTTGCTTCGTGGATACTTGCGGCAATCAGTGCATTCGTCGCACTTGTTCCATTTTACTTTATATGGAGACTGATCAAAGAAGTACTTCGTGTTGCACCGGATTATGCGAAGACACAGCTAATGGCAGCAGACTGTAGCCTGTAGCCTGTAGATAGCAGAAAGACCAGTGGGGACAGAAAAAAAGCTACTTTTTCACGTCTCCACTGGTCTTTTTTGTTTTATTTTCTATGAATTAGTGGTAAAATATTGAAGTATTAACGAAAAAATGAGAGGAAAAAAGAGTATGAAACAAAAAAATAGCTTTAGCGGGCAGATTGGCTTCGTATTTGCAGCAGCCGGAAGCGCAGTCGGCGTGGGAAACCTCTGGCGTTTTCCATATCTGGCAGCAAAAGACGGGGGAGGACTTTTCCTGATCATCTATCTTGTGCTGGTATTGACGGTTGGTTTTGTGTTACTGACTACAGATATAGCAATTGGCCGCAAGACGGGAAAAAGCGCAATCTATGCCTATGAATCAATGAGAAAAAAATGGAAATTTCTTGGAGTGATCACATTCCTGGTTCCGGTATTGATCATGACTTATTACGCGGTGATTGGTGGATGGATCTTAAGATATATCGTGATCTATCTTACAAGTTCAGGAAAGCAGGC
>OGPK01002906.1_pt1 | contig 10343 bp, 7 predicted proteins | sample 1552921 | NCBI WGS metagenome assembly OGPK01 (sample SAMEA2580264, study PRJEB22360) | human gut metagenome | biome: human gut; feature: human-associated habitat; material: faeces | place: Denmark | collected 2008/2010 | reverse complement strand
GCTTCTTGTAGTAGGAATGCACTTCGATGAGGATTTCCAGACCGCGCTTGACACCTTCTTCACGCAGACGGGAGATCAGCTTGAAGGTCTTCGGGGTCATGAAGCAGCTGGTGCCGGCTTCCTTCGCGCCGTATCCGACGGCGTCGAGGCGGATGTAGCTGACGTGGGAGGCGGCCATCTGGTCGAAAATCGACATCAGGTATTCCCAACCCTTGTCGGAATCGGTGTCGATGTCCACCTGCTGCGGGGTGAAGCTCACCCAGACCAAGCGCGTCTTGCCGGCGAACTTGTAGTGGGTGAACGGCAGGCCCGGACGCGGACGGTAGATGCCGGCCAGGTCCTCTTCGGTGGCGCCGTTCGGGAACACGGAGCTCATGGTCAGAAACATCGGGTAATACTCGGATTCCTCACCTTTTTCAAGCACGTCTTGGAACTGCTTGGATTCCCAACTCATGTGGTTGACGATGGCGTCGACCATGATGTTGTGGGTCTTGGAGAGTTCGGCGACGTCGTCCCAGCTACCGAGACGTTCGTCGACTTTGGTATGGTCGATCGGGTCGAAGCCTGCATCCGCACCATCGAACGGAGTGAAGAACGGCAGGATATGCACGCCGTCATACACGCCGTCGAAGCGGGTGCGCAGGATGTCGGTCATCGAGCTAAGAGTGCCATCGCCGAGACGATCGGCGTATGTGATGAGTTGCACTTTGTTTTTCATGGGACCTCCCTTGGCTCATGGGCGCGGGTGCAATTTGCGTGCGCATCTGCCTGTTTGTTGTTTACGTATTTGCATACTCACGTATGTATCGAACCGGTTCGATATTACCTCGAAAGGGACGTCAATGTCCAGTCGCGCAGTGAAATGCGCGTGTCGAACCGATTAGATGCGGTGTTCTATGCAGCTTAGCCTGTCCGACTCCAATGTGTCCGATTGATAACGCCCGGTTTGTTGCGCATTTTGGTTGAGGCTTGAGTTGAGAGACATGGTCCGTCGTCCGGGTACGATTTCAGTCGCCAAACCAAATCAACCTATTTAGGAAGGCGACGGAACCATGCCGAATCAGATTCTACAGGTCGACGAGAACATGCTCGAGACGAAGCTGGACCGGTTGGTGTCGGAGAAGGTCGAACAGCTGTTGAACGCGATGCTGGACGCGGAGGCCGACGAGATCACGGGCGCGTGCAGGCGTTCGTATACGCTGGAATGCAAGACGAATGCGGCCAGACGCGCGCTCGAGGGCGAGCCCCTCGCCCGCGTGGCGCGCGACGCGGGTTGCACGCCGACGAGCGTGTACCAGTGGATGCGCCGCTACCGGAGCGAGGGGATACTGGGACTGATGGACAGGAGAAACGCGCCGATGCCGGCCGAACCGATGCCCGCGGCCGGCGATGACGTGGAGGAGCTGCGCCTGCGGCTGGAGAACGCGGTGATGCGGGAGACGATCGATGTTTTAAAAGCCGACGACCCGCGCCTCGACCCGTCCATGCTGACGAACAGGGAGAGGACGCGGGTCGTCGACGCGATCAGGGGTGAATTCGGCCTGGCGGCCTGTCTGAAGGCCGTGGGGCTGAAACGCAGCACCTACTATTACGAGCGCGGCGCGATCGCCGCGGGCGACAGGTACGCCGTGCTGCGGGCCCGCGTCGCCGGCCTGTTCGAGCAGGGTGGGCGCGCATGGGGATACCGGACCATCCACCGCATGCTGCGCCTTGACGAGTCCGACCCGATCGTCGTCTCGGAGAAGGTCGTCAGGCGGATCATGCGCGAGGGGGCCATGCGGCCCGTGTACCTGAAGCGGCCGAAGCGGTGGAGCTCCTACGCCGGCGAGATCGGCGAGGCCCCGGCGAACCTCGTGGAGCGGGACTTCCACGCCGACGCGCCGAACATGCTGTGGGTCACGGACGTCACCCAGTTCACCATGGACGGGTACAAGTGCTGGCTTTCCCCGGTGGTCGACTGCTTCGACGGGATGGTGGTCTCCTGGACCTTGTCGCGCTCCCCGAACGCCGACATGGCGAACCGGATGCTCCTTGACGCGGTCGCCACGCTCAGGGACGGGGAACATCCAATCATCCATTCCGACCGCGGCTGCCACTACCGGTGGGACGAATGGATCCGCATCTGCGAGGAGCACGGGCTGATCCGGTCGATGAGCGCCAAGGGATGCAGCCCGGACAACGCGGCCGCCGAGGGGTTCTTCGGCAGGCTCAAGAACGAGTTATTCTACGGGCGGGACTGGAGGGGCGTGGGCTACGAGGAGTTCCGCGAACGCCTGGCCGCCTACCTGACCCACTACAATGAAACCAGGATCAAGAAGTCACTGGACTGGATGAGCCCCGTGCAATACCGCAGAAGTCTTGGACTGGCCGCCTGACCGTCCAAAAAAACATCCGCACCCCCTCCGTGCGATCATGGACGATGCGCTCCGCCTGCGCCATCGCATGATTCCGTACCTCCACACCATGAACTGGCGCGCATCCCGGACAGGCCTTCCCCTGGTGGAGCCCATGTATTGGGGATCGCCCGACATCGACGCCGCATACCACGTTCCCAACGAATACATGTTCGGCACCGAACTGCTGGCCGCGCCCATCACGGAACCGATGGATAAATCCTCCCGACGGGGCAAGGCCGACGTATGGCTGCCGCAGGGCGACTGGTTCGACTTCTTCACCGGGCGCCGGTATAGCGCGTCTTCGCCCAACGGACGGCGCATGACCGTCTGGCGTCCGCTCGACGGAATTCCCGTGTTCGCGAAGGCCGGCGGCATCGTGCCGATGCAGCCCCTGTCCGAGGGGGATTCCATCAACTCCGTCGACAACCCGCAGCATCTGGAGATCATCGTCTTCCCCGGAGCGGACGGCGACTTCACGCTGATGGAGGATTCGGGACATTACTCTCGGCAGATCACCCCGGCGACCACCGCGATCACCTATCGATGGCGCAAGGACGGCGCCACATCCGCACTCACGGTATCGCCAGCCCAGGGAGACGTTCACGCTCTGCCGGCCCGGAGAACATGGGATTTCCTGTTCCGAGGCATTACCGACAGCGACATATCCGTACAGGCCGACGGCGCATCCGTCGATTCGGATCGCCGGTATGATGCCGAAACCCTCACATTGCAGGTAACGGTCGCCGACGTATCCACCCGCAGCGAGATACGTGTCACCATCGGCGACACGACGATGGCCCCCGATCCCCGCATGGAAGACGTCTTCGACATCCTTCGGCATGCCGAAATGCGATATCTGACCAAGGAACAGGCTTATGCCGCCATAGCGGAGAACGGCATCGACGCATTGGCCACGATGGATTCACTCGAGCACGTCAGCGGGCCGGACATGGAAGATTGCTCCGATTCGCATATGCCGAGCGCCGTCCGTCAAGCGCTGACGGAGGTGCTGCTCCGATCCTAGCCCGCATGTCGCCTCTCCCGGAATACGCCACGGGAGAGGCGACAGCAGCCCGTCACAGACCCATGTCCAGGCGAACGCCGGGCCGTCAACACGTCGAGGCACGACGCACCAGATCGTAGGAGGTCACATACGTGCGGAACGGATCCGCCGACCCCTCGATGCGCGCGATCAGCATATCCACGGCATGTCGCGCGTAATCATCCACATGCGGGTCGATCGTCGTCAATCCGGGCATGCAGTACTCGGCATCCGGCACGTTGTCGAACCCAATGACCTGCATATCCTGCGGCACGCGCACGCCGCGCCGCTGCAGCTCATGAATCACCCCGATGGCGAGCGCGTCGTTCAGGCACATGACCGCATCCGGACGCGGCGCATCCGGATCGTCCAACAGCCCCGCCACCGCATCGCGGCCGCCGGACTGCACCCAATCCGCGTTACGGACCAGCCGCCAATCGACCTGCAGGCCACGCTCCTCATGGGCCAACACATAGCCGCGGGTACGCATCGTGCTGGTGGTTTCGGGCCGCGACTCGCGGTCGGCATCCGGGCGTGCGCGTGGCCCTCGGGGCTGCCGTTCTCCGCGGTGCCGCCGATCAACGCGATCCTACGGCATCCCGAATCCAGCAGCGCCCCCACCGCGGTGCGTACGGCCTCCACGTTCGGCATCGTGACCCAATCGGCCAGTCCCTGCGTATCGTAATCGCCCACAATCACCAACGGATACGGCTGGTGCAGTATCGTGCGATCCGTGATCGGCGAGCCCATGAAGAAAATCCAGCCGTCCGCGGCCAGCTTCTTCGTCTCCGGGATCGCCTGCGCCAAGCCGCCGGCGCTGTTGTAGGTATCGGTGATCACCGCGTACCCGCGGGAACGTGCCGCCGCCACGATGCTGTCGGCGAGATAGGGCATGAACGGCTGGCAGAAATCGGTGATGGCCAGTCCGATGAGCTTCGTGCCGCCGGTTTTCATGGCGCGGGCGGACACGTTAACGCGGTATCCGAGGCGTTCGATGGCATCCTGGACACGCTGGCGCGTCTCCGGGCGCATACTGCCGGTGTTGTTCAGCACATTCGACACCGTTTTGATGGAGACGCCCGTCTCGCGCGCCACGTCGGTGATGGTCACCCGTTTCGCCACAGCACCCCTCTCGTCGCACCATCGGGCATGTTCCGCACGGTTCAGGCGGAACGCCCGTCTGATTCCAGCATAACGCGTTTTCCCCGGCCGGTCCGGTCCCTTCCGCCCGGCCCGGGAAGCAAGGGCCGTGCGATCCGTCCTTCTCCGGAACGGACCGCGCGGCCCATCGCGTCACTTGATGTGCAGGGCGGTCCAACTCACCGGCGGCAGGGAGACGCGGACCACGCCGGACTCGGCATCGTACATGGCCGACCCGTTGGCGTGCGGGGTCACACGGTTCTGGTCGTAGAGCGTATTCGCGGCGAACAGATCGTCGTCGTGCAGCGTCTGCGCCTCGACGGATGCCGGCTGCGCGCCGTCCTGCAGCCTGATCTCGAACTCGGCGGTCGCCTCGAGCGAACGGTTCACCGCAAACACGGCGAGCGAGCCGTCGGCGCAGCGCACGGCCACGGCGTTCACGCCGTCGACCTCGCCATAGCGCGGCGTATCCACGGTGCCGGCGGACAGCTTCGGCTCCAGCACGGTGCCGCCCTTGGCCAGGCGCGCGGTCACGGAGAACGGGTGGAACGTGGTCTGGCGCCAGGCCGGGCCGCCCGGCTCCGTCATGATCGGGGCGATGACATTGACCAGCTGCGCCAGGCTGGCGGCGCGCACGCGGTCGGCGTTCTTGAGCAGCGTGATCATCAGATCGCCGAACACCACGGCGTCGGCGGCGGTGTAGATGTCCTCCAGCAGACGCGGGGCCACCGGCCAGTTGCCGATGCCCTCGGGGGTCTTGCTCGGCTCCTCACCCTGGTACCAGACATTCCATTCATCGAACGAGATGTACACGTCGTGCGCGCTCTTCAGATGGGCCTTGGTGGCGTCGATGGTGGCGGCCACGTCCTTGATGAAGCCGTCCATATCCACGCCGGAGGCCAGGAAGCTGGCCATGTCGCGCGTGCCGTCCTCCTTGAAGAACGGCTGGTAGTAGGCGTGGCAGGAGACGAAGTTCACGTTCTCGTAGGTCTTCTCAAGAACGGTCTGCTCCCACTTGCCGAAGGTCGGCATGCCATGGGCGGAGGAGCCGCACACCACCAGTTCCACGTCCGGATCGATCTGGCGCATGCCGGCGGCCACGGAGGCGGCGAGCATGCCGTAGTCCTCGGCGGACTTGTGGCCGAGCTGCCACGGGCCGTCCATCTCGTTGCCCAGGCACCACATGCGGATATCGAACGGCTTGTCGGCGCCGTTGGCGCGGCGACGTTCCGACAGCTCGGTGCCGCCGGGCACGTTCGCGTACTCCAGCAGGTCCAGGGCCTCCTGCAGGCCGCGCGTGCCCAGGTTGACGGCCTCCATCAGCTCGTTGCCGCCGGTGGCCTCAAGCCATTCGGCCATCTCGTGCAGGCCGAATTCGTTGGTTTCGCTGGAATGCCAGGCCAGATCGAGTCGACGGGGACGTTCCTGCTTGGGGCCGATGCCGTCCTCCCAGCGGTAGCCGGACACGAAGTTGCCGCCCGGGTAGCGGATGGTGGTGGCGCCGAGTTCCTTGACCAGGTCGATGACGTCCTTGCGGAAGCCGTGCTCGTCGGCGGTCGGGTGGTCGGGCTCGTAGATGCCGGTGTACACGCAACGGCCAAGGTGCTCGACGAACGAACCGAACAGACGATTGTTGACCGGAGCGACCTCAAAATCGTCATCGACGACGAGACGTGCGGTCAGATGGTCCTGCTGGGGCATGGGATTCCTTTCTACATATCTGCATGCACTCTGCATACGTGACACGTATCCATACAACGATGTACCGCGGAGGCGCGGGCGACCGGGGACATCCGTGTGACAGCCACCAGTGTAGTACAACCTTGTACTGACTGCCGGAAGGCGTGGCGCAGAGACGGCTGAGACCTTTTGGCGCACCACCGCAGCAAAAAAGATCCCAAGAAGTCGAATTACAGTCCCATCCGACGCATAGCCACCGTGAACATACGGCAAAAGGCATCAACCACGTCACCCGTCCACCCGCTACATTCACAAGCAGTACCGCCCACTCTGCATCATTCGCATATGCAAAGGCCGCGAACCGTACGATGACGGTTCGCGGCCCCCTGACATGCCATTAGGCCACCCGGCTCGCACCGGCTGTTCAGCCTGCCGGCTCAGCCCTCGCGCTTGGGCGCCTGGCTGGCCACGCGGGTCAGGCGCGGCGGGCGGCGCGTGGACACGAACAGCGGCTGCACCTCGACCAGCGGGTTGTACGGCGCCAGGCCGAACCACTTGACCGGAGAACCGGCCACGCGGCGGATCGCGTACTTGATCTGCAGCGAGAGGGCGCCACGGCCGGAGACCTTCGACTCGGGCATCAGCGCCTTGTGGATCACCACGTAGCGGATGGTGCCGATGCCGGGATCGGCGTCAAGCTTCGGGTAGATCGACTGCTGGTTCGGCAGCTCGCCGGTCTTCTCCAGATCGTGCATGATCTGATGCAGGTAGGCCGGGATGGACTGCGAGACCTTGAAGCCGAGGCGGATGCGCACACGGAACAGGTAGTCGGTACCGAAGCTCTCGACCGAATACTCACGGGTGAACGGCTCGTCGGTGGTCTCGACGGCCACCGCCCACCATGCGCGGGCGCGCTTGGGGTGGTCGGCGAAGATCGAGAAGAAGATGTCCGTATCGAGACGCTTCAGGTCCGGATCGCTGGTCAGGTAGACGATGTTGTCCGCGAACCGGTGGATGCGGCTATCGCCGTGCAGCTTGTCCAGCGCGGGGAGGAAGTCCTTCGGCATCATGTGCCGACGCTGCGAGCGCTCCAGCTTGGTGCCCTCGTTCCACGTGTACATGATCATGAGGATCGCCAGCGTGAGCAGCAGCGTGAACCAGCCGCCGTGCAGGAACTTGGCCATCGAGGCGGCGAAGAACAGGACCTGGATCGCCAGGAACACGATGGTGAACACAACGGCGCCGAACTTGTTGCTGCGGTGCCACAGGTAGATGCCCAGCAGGATCGTGGTGGTGATCATCGTGATGGTCAGTGCCAAGCCGTAGGCCGCCGAGATATGTTCCGAATCGCGGAACAGCAGCAGCACGGCCAGCGTGGCCACGCACAGCACCACGTTGACGACCGGAATGTACAGCTGGCCGCGGGTACGGGCAGGGTAACAGACCTGCAGATGCGGCATCCAGTTGAGGCCGGTGGCCTCGGAGACCATGGTGAACGCGCCCGTAATCAGCGCCTGGGAGGCGATGATGCCGGCGGTGACCGACAGCACGACGGCCACATAGCGCACGTTCGGATCCATCATCTGGAAGAACGGGTTGATCCCCTCGGCGTCGGCCAGTTCGGGGTTGTTCTGGTTGTGCAGCATCCACGCGCCCTGGCCGAAGTAGTTGAGCACCAGCGCCACCTTGATGAACGGCCAGGTGAAGTAGATGTTGCCGCGGCCCACGTGGCCCATATCCGAGTACAGCGCCTCGGCGCCGGTGGTCGAAAGGAACACGGTGCCCATCAGCGCCAGACCGGTGGCGTTATTCGGACTGAACAGGAACTTGATGCCGTAGTACGGGTTGAGTGCGGCGAGCACGGACCAGTCGTTGCCGATGGCTACCACGCCGACGATCGCCAGGAACGCGAACCAGACCATCACCACCGAGCCGAAGACCTTGCCGATCGATTCGGTGCCGCGCGACTGCACGGCGAACAGGATCACGATGATCACCGCGGTGATCATCATCGTCAGATCCTTGTTCTCGGTGAACAGATGCTCCAACGCCGGCAGCGTCTTCAGGCCTTCGACGGCGGACGAGATCGACACGGCCGGCGTCAGCACCGAGTCCGCCAGGAAGGCCGCGCCGCCGAGCATGGCCGGTATGACGAGCCATGCGCCGTATTTGCGAATCAACGAGTACAGAGCAAAGATGATTCTGCAGAAACGGACATCCAAACATCCCAATTCACATCACACATGACCGATTCTCCAGAATCGGACACACAGAACACATTTTTCGGAACTCAGACGTCCGATTCGGCAGAATCGGACACATGTGCACAAGTCGAATGATGAGCACGACTATCGACGGGCGTTCGCCGGTTGTGGACGCCGCTGAAATCGATGCGATCCACACCGGGCACACGCATGAAGACGCACAGTATCAACGCGTGGTATCGCCTGGCACCAGTGTCATGGGAATAAGCACGTTCGGCTCGAACGGCTTGGGGATGTTCTTGCGTGAAGCGTTAGCCGCGGCCACTTCCTCATTGGCAATCGCCTGCACGATATGGTCGGCCGCCGACTGTGCGATCGCCGAGAAATCCTGCGCGACCGCGGTCAGCTTCATGCCGGCCAAATCAGTCAAATACGTACCATCGTAGGCAACGATCTGCAGCTCGTCAGGAATGGAAATTCCACGGCCCAACGCTTCGCGCACGCAGAACGATGCACCAATATCGGAACTGACCACGGCATCGACGCCGTCGGTCGTCACCTTGTCGAGCGCATTGCTGACCGCACGATGATAGCCGGCAAAATCCATCACTTCGCCAGCTTCAACATACTCGTATTTCACGCCTGCGGAGGTCAATTCCTGTTCCAACGTGAGGTAGTAGCGCACCGTCGGGAACGTGGTCTTTCCCAAATCGAACGGTCCTTCCTCGACTTCTCCGCGCGCAGCCAAATCGAAGAATTGATCTCGCGGACCGCCAATCATCACCACATGTTTGGCACCATTGCGGATCAGCATCTGCGCAATCAATCGCCCACCCTGCTCGTGGTCGGATCCGATTGACGAAATACCGTCTCCAAGCACACGGTCGAACGCGACGATCGGGCGATGAATCGACGTCCAATAATCGCCGGGATGCGAAGTGTGCGCACACATGACGATGCCGTCCATCATGTGCCGACGCAACATGTCGACATACTGGATTTCGCCGCCCGTCTCATCTGCGGTAGAGCACAGCATAGTGCGTAATCCTTGCGCAGCGAGCGCATGCTGCAGATGTGCGGTAAACGTTGCAAAGAACGGGTGGCGGATGGTGGGCACGATGACGCCGACCAGATTCGTACGATCATGATACAGATTGCGGGCAAGCTCGTTCGGCACATAATTGAGCAGTTGCATGGCTTTGCGCACACGTTCGCGCATGTCATCAGACACGTACCCGTTGCCGTTCACCACCAGCGAGACGGTGCTCAGAGACACCCCGGCCTTCTTCGCCACATCGCGCATACCGACCATGATCGCACCTTCCCCGTCATCACTGTTCTATCGCTGTATTCTCACGTGCTTACCGCTAATATTACATTCATTTACATTCTCTCGAACCTGTTCGACAGTCCGGTGTGTATATCGTTTGACGGGGGCACCCCTAACTTTATTTCCATCATGTGATTTTCATGATGCCCTCTTGAAATCACATTCATGGGCCACTTTTATGCTGCATTCGATACCGCATCGATGGAAGATATATCATGCGCAACATCTTGCAAAACATCACAATTACGTACAACGAAAGAAACAGCGCAAAGCTTGCGATATCCACACTCACTTTGCGCCGTCTTCTTGTATTGATAATGGCCTACATTGCGATCATCGCGATCAGTCGGTCGGAACGTCACCAGACTGCGTGTGGTCAAAGACCGGCTTGTTGTCTTTGTCAAAGGTGTAGACGCCGATATTCGCAGAACTCGGATCATTGTTCTTATTGAACGGCCCGATACCGGTCTGGCCCTGATACTGGATTCCTTGCCATCCTTCAGCAGCGGCTTGGTCTGGTCGAATGCAATCACCAGCGTTGCATCCGGACT
>OGPK01002904.1_pt1 | contig 10348 bp, 9 predicted proteins | sample 1552921 | NCBI WGS metagenome assembly OGPK01 (sample SAMEA2580264, study PRJEB22360) | human gut metagenome | biome: human gut; feature: human-associated habitat; material: faeces | place: Denmark | collected 2008/2010 | reverse complement strand
CGGGCGTAAGAGATTTGAAGGGAGCTGTCCTTAGTACGAGAGGACCGGGATGGACGTACCTCTGGTGCACCAGTTGTTCTGCCAAGGGCATAGCTGGGTAGCTAAGTACGGACGAGATAAACGCTGAAAGCATCTAAGCGTGAAACTCTCCCTAAGATGAGATCTCTCATCCTTTATGGAGTAAGGGCCCAGAAAGACGATCTGGTTGATAGGCCGGAGGTGGAAGTGCAGTAATGTATGCAGCTGACCGGTACTAATAGCCCGAGGGCTTGACCTACAATTTGTGCAGGCAATCTAAGCCTTCTCCAACACATCCAATTACATTGTTCGGTTTTCAGGGTGTAAGCAATTGCACATGAGTCGGCATGACGGAACACTGCTGTGCTGACAAGTTGGTGCTGATTAGGGCGAGGGTCCACCCGTTCCCATCCCGAACACGGAAGTTAAGCTCGCTTCTGCCCACAATACTTGGCTGGAGACGGCCCGGGAAGATAGGTAGCGCCAACACAAAGCCCCTATGACGAAAGTCATGGGGGTTTTGCTTTTGCTCAACATAGTTCGGGATGCCTTCGGCACTATCCCGTGACAGGTCAGTTAACCTCGCTTCTGCCAATACTTGGCGGGCCGATGCGCCTGGGAAGACTGGCAGCACCAACGTAGAAGCCAACGACGCAAGCCGTGGGCATTCGTTATATCCAATAATCATCAATTTATACGGCGAGGTGAAGATAAGATGAGGAAGAGGCTCTTGCTGCTTTTCGTGGTAATGCTGCTGTTTTTCGCCATGCTGGGCCACAATGTTACGTTAATTCTCTCAGATAAACTCAGCGAGATAAGCACCGTCGAGATGTCCGCTGCGGTCGCTGGCGTTTCGCCAAATGCAGAGGGTGATTATATGATTTCGTTGAAGGAGCCTGATGGGCAGCTGCGCATTCCGGCCGCAATCGCACGGAATATGGATGTGGCTGAAATCGCGGCTTTACAACAGGGAACAAGGCTCTCATTTCGCATCCCCATTTCTCAGATAGATTATTTTCCTGAAACGCAGGCCGGGACGATTGTGGCGCTGAAAACGGATCATGAACTTCTGTCCATCGAGGATTATAACAGGAGCATGCATGAAGAAGTGAAGCTGGCAAGAGTTGTTGGGGCAGGCGTGCAGATCATCCTTTTGGCATTATTGATCTATTTGATACGTCGAGATCGGAGGATGCTGGGTGCGCTGCTGAAACGGATATTCGGAAGATAAAAATCTGCCGTCGGTATGTTTTTAGTCGTTAGGGCGGACAGAGTCGTCCGCCCCTACAGACCGTTTATCGTACCTGTTCCGTAGGGCGGGGTCAACGTGCCCCGCCCTACACATTTCTATGCTATCATTTTGAACGGGAGGGGCTATGCCCCTCCCGTTGGTATCATGATGTTTTCCCCTGAGCAGTGGGTAGGTCGCATAACCCATCCGGCGTAATCACATATCTTCTCCATTCCGCAGCGTGTTCCGTACCCGCATGAGGGCGCGACCCAGAATGCTTTCCCCTTGCCACTGGGCGGGATCCTGACAGCGGGGATCGTCCAGCGGCAGGCCGATGCCCCAGATGCGGTCATTGGGGGAGCACTCCGCGATAAGGGCATCGCCCGTGACCAGCAGCTGGTGTTTCAGGCCGCTGTTCTGGCCGAATTTCGCCAGCAGTCCCCGATAGATCACCTCCTGCCGCACGGCTGCCCACTTGGCGTCATCGTAGGGCGTGATGGCCCGGCCCAGCAACTTTACCGTCTTGGGATCGGGGTTTTCCATTACCTTGGCGGCAGTGGCCGTGTCGCCGCAGCACAGGGCCTTCTGGTGCATGAGATACTGCTCCGCGTTGAGGTACATCACGCCGTCCACGGTGAACACCGCCGGGTACCAGTTGCTGAACCAGCCGTTGGGGCCGTACTCGTGGAAAAAGCCCACCACATTTTCCGTTGCAAGCATTTCCTTGCCCGTGACGGCGAATTCTTCGTACAGCTCGTAGGTGCGCTGGTCGGGGGCGGACAACGTCACGTCCAGCGCCGCGTCGGGGTGAGCCTTGCGCCACCGCTCCACCGCCACCAGCGCCACCGGAACGGCAAATTGGGGCGGCCAGCCGCCCCACGCACCCAGCGTGGGAATGGTAACGCTGCCGCATCCGCTGGACAGGGCAGCGTCCAGCGCCGTCTCGTAGCAGCCCTCCAGCGCCGCCGTGTCGTGGGGCCGCCCGTCATAGACCGGCGGCGTGAGGGACAGCGTCGCCGTGCCGTCCTGTGCCGTCATACGGCACAGACACCCCGCGCCCTCCGCGCTGTCCAACAGAAATGAAAGCTTCATACTGGTTGCCTCCCCGTTATTTTCCTCATCCTACCACAATGCGGAAAAAATAGCAACGCCCCAACTTTGCCGGGTGGTCGTATAGCAGTGAATGGAGCGTATCGGCACCGATACGCTCCATTTCTCATGTCAACATGCTATGTAACAGGGGGTAGGCACCTGGCTCTCCCGTTGGGAGAGCTGTCACCGCAGGTGACTGAGAGGGGATCTAAGATGGTGCGGTGCAAACCAAGATAGATGCTACGGCGGCATAGCCGCCGAGATCGACACTAAAAGATGGTGCGGTGCAAACCAAGATGGATGCTACAGCGGCATAGCCGCTGAGATCGACACTAAAAATATGCCACTGGCATATTTTCTTAACGTGTCGACACCGGCGTGTTTTCTTAACGTGTCGACCCTCTCCGTCCTCGCTGCGCTCGGCCACTTCTCCCAAGGGGAGAGGCAAGGGATACTGCTCAAACGGTACACCAAGCAGTTATCCCGCTGTGCCTGTTCCCGGTTTCGTACAGCGCACTCGTTTTCGATGGAATTAAGGTTGTTATTCGCCGTGTCCGGCCCGGAGCTTCCTCAGCAGGCCGCTCCAGTCCACCTCTATCACCAGTAGGCTCAGCAGCATCAGAGCCGCGCCCACGTAGCCGCGGGGCAGCAGCTTTTCGTCGGCGAAGAAGTAGGCCACGATGCCGGAAAACACCGGCTCCAGCGTGAAGATCACGCCCACGTGGCTGGCGGTGGTGTACTGCTGGGCCACCGACTGGATCACGAAGGCGACACCGGAGCAGAACAGCCCCAGAAAGATGGCCGCGCCCCAGACGCCGGGGGATTGGGGCAGCCTGGGCTGCTCCACCAGCGCCGACACCAGCAGCATCAGCACGCCCGCCACACCCAGCTGGCATACGCCCAGTGTAACGGCGTCCACGTCGGGACGGGCCACCGCACGCTCCGTCACCAGCATGTCGGCGGCGTAGCACACGGCGCACACAAGGCAGATCAGGTCGCCGCTGGCGGGGCGGAACTGGTCGTTCAGCGTCAGCAGCGCAAGACCCACGGTGCACATCACCAGCGCCACCGCCAGCTTTTTGCCGGGCTTGCGGCGGTTCACCGCGAAGTCCAGCAGCGGCGTGAACACCACCGGCAGGGCGCAGATGAACCCGGCGTTGGAGATGGAGGTGTAGGCCACGCCGTAGGTGGCGCCGGCGTACACGCCCACCAGCAGGGCGCCGATGATCACGCTGTATTTCAGCGTGGCGCGGCTGGCGTTCCGCAATTTCTTCCAAAAAATGGGGCCCAACACCAGAAATGCCAGCAAAAACCGGAAGGCGTTCAGGTTCATGGGCTGCAGCTCCGCCAGGCACAGATTTACCAGATAGTAGGACACACCCCAGAACAGCGTCACCAGCACCAGCGCCAGATCGGCTTTGCGTTGATTTGACAAGCAGAACGCCTCCCTTCACAGTCTCTAAATAAACAGTATACCACGATTTTCGACGGAAGGCAATCATTTCCACAGGTGGAGATAGCCGCCGTCGTGGAGCTGCTTTACCAGCAGCAGGAGGATCGGCCCGAAGATCATCCCCGCCACACCCATGGCGCAGAAGCCCACATACATGGCCATCAGTGCCGGGAGGGGCGGCAGCCCCGCGCTTTTCGCCATCAGCTTCGGCTCCATGATGCTGCGCACCAGCCAGATCACCAGATACAGCGCCGTCAGGGCGATGCCCTTGGGGAAGTTGCCCTCCAGACAGCACAGCACTGCCCACGGCAGCAGCACCGTTCCCGTGCCGAACACCGGCAGGGCGTCGATGAAGGCGATGACCACCGCCAGCAGCAGGGCGTAGGGCTGGCGGATCAGCAGCAGGCCCGCCAGCAGCTGGAAGAAGGTAATGACGATCAGCACGCACTGTGCCCGGAGCCACCGGCCGATGGTGACCAGCAGGCTGGCCTTGATGGCGGCGGCGGTCTGCCGCCGCTGGGGTGACAGCTGCCGCCGCAGAAAGGCCATCAGCTGGGGATAGGCGGCAGCGGTAAAAAACAGCGCCAGCGCCGTGGTGGCGCAGAACAGCATCACCTGGGGCAGCGCGCCCACCAGACCCGTCAGCATCCGCAGCAGAGCGGAGGACAGGCTGCCCAGCGCCTCGGAGGCCGTTTGCTCCAGCCGCTCCAGCAGCTGCGTCACCCACTGCTGCAAGCCCTCCGGACACCCGGCGCAGAAGCTGCGCAGGCGGGCGGTGATGCGGTCGGCCAGCACCGGCAATGCCGACAGCAGCTCCGGCAGGCGCTCCATCAGGTCGGTGGCTTGTCGGATCACCTGTCCCACCAGCACCGCGCCCAGCGCGATCACCAGCGCCAGCAGCGCCAGCGTCAGTACCGCCGCCAGAAAGCCCCGCTTCAGCCGCAGCTTCCGCCGCGCCAGCGTGATGACCGGCTCCATCAGCGCCGCAAAGCCCAGCGCCAGCAAAAACGGCAGCAGCCACACCAGCGCGTAGCGTAGGATCAGCCACCCCACGGCCAATACCGCCGCCAGATAGGCTGTCTTGATGAGAAATGCTTTTTCACGCTGGTACAAATCATCACCTGTCTCTCAACTTTTTCTTGTAAAAACGGCTGGGATATGCTACCATGGGGAATACAGGAACTGTTGTGTCCCCAGGGGGATATCACCATGGGAGGAACAAACTATGGAGAAGAAAAAATACTTTATCGTATCGGCTGACGCGTTGCCCGAGGTGTTTGTGAAGGTGGCCGAGGCAAAACGCATGTTGCAGGTGGGCGAGGCGTCCACGGTGGGACAGGCGGCGGCCATGGCGGGCATCAGCCGCAGCGCCTTCTATAAGTACAAGGACGCGGTGCAGCCCTTCCAGAACATGAAGGCGGGCCACATCATCACGCTGTACGCACTGCTGCGGGACAACCCCGGCGTGCTGTCCAACTATCTGACTATTTTTGCCGACTCCGGCGCCAATATCCTGACCATTAACCAGACCATCCCCACCAACGGCTGCGCCGGTGTTACCGTCAGTGCCGAGACCAGCGACATGACCGAGCCCATGGACGAGATGATCTCCCATCTGGCGGCGGCCGAGGGCGTGCTGCGGTTCGAGATCATGGCGGGCTGATTGGTAGGCCATAAACTATACTATAGACAGAAAACGTGAAAAATATGAGCACCCCCGCTTGATTTCAAGCGGGGGTGCTTTTGTGGGGCGCGATGTACGCATCGGGTACGTTAAACGGCTGTAGGGGCGGATGACCCTGTCCGCCCTAACGATAACCGTAGCATTTCCGACAGGGCCGATACCCCAAGGGCACTTGTTCCGCTTCGCTCCACTGCGCTCGTCGTCGGCCCCTACGAAACGATTACCGATAGCGCCCTACGGATGCTTTCCAATAGCGCTTTTTTCAACGGGATCGCAACCGGCGGCAAAAAACGGCAAGTAGACAGACAAGAGCGACTTCAGGAGGTGCGGCGGCTCGATGGTTCGCGGGTCATTCGGCGGCCTCTGCGAACGATCCCTGTACCGCCTGTATGCGCGATAGAAAATTTCTGCGATGCTGTTGACAAATGTAGACTGATGTGCTACATTGTGATTACAGACGTAAACAGCGGGAGGTGAGACTATGGAGGACAGCGCCATCGTGACATTGTACTGGCAGCGGTCGGAGCAGGCCATCGCCGAGAGCGACACGAAATACGGCCCCTACTGCGGGCATATCGCCTACGGCCTGCTGCAAAACAGCGAGGATACCCAGGAGTGCGTGTCGGACACATGGCTGGCGGCGTGGAACGCCATGCCGCCCCACCGTCCCGCGGTGCTGCGGCTGTTTCTGGGCAAGTTGACCCGGCGGCTATCCTTGCAGCGGCTGCGCCGTCAGGGACGGCTGAAGCGGGGTGGCGGCGAGGCGGCGCTGGCGCTGGAGGAGCTGGGCGACTGCGTTCCGCTGGGCGGCGACGCCCAGCAGGCGCTGGAGGGCCGGGAGCTGACGCGACTTTTGAACCGCTTTCTGTCCGGCCTGCCTGCCGCCCAGCGGCAGGTGTTTCTGGCCCGGTACTGGTACGGCGCGGCGGTGAAGGACATCGCCCGCCAGTTCGGCTATTCCGAGAGTAAGGTAAAGTCCATGCTGTACCGGACGCGGGAAAAGCTGCGGCTGACGCTGGAAAAGGAGGGGTATTGATGGATGCTTACGCACTGTTCGACGCCCTGACCGACGTGCGGGACGGCTTTCTGGAGGAGACGGAGCGGCGGCTGCACGGCAAGAAGCGGCGGCGCGTGGGAATGTATCTGCTGGCCGCCGTGCTGATCGTGCTGCTGTGCTTTTCCTCGGCGGTGGCGCTGGACGCGGATTTCCGCCAGCGGGTGCTGTCGCTGTTCCAGGTGACGGAGGTCGTGCCCACGCAGACCAGTCAGGCTGTTACGCTGGCCGACGGCTTACAGGCGGATTACGTGTTCGTGCCCGCCTACGCCCGCACCGAGGGCGGCATGTCCATCGTCTGCACCGACGAGGTGGAGATGAAGCAGGGCAGCCACTACGCCGCCTACGCCTATGAAAACGGCCAGCTGGTGCTTCAGGAGAACCACCGCTTTGACCAGACCTACACCGTTCAGGGCAAGACCTGCCGCTTGATGTTTGACTGGGCGGAGCATGACGGGCGGGCGGCCATCACGTGGGCGCTCACAGCAGATGAGCAGCGGCGCATGGGCGGCGAAGAGAACTGGCGGCTGGAGGGCGGCCTTACCACCCAATACCGGGTGAAGCTGGGCAACTGGCCCGTCACCATCGACCTGCGCACCGGAGCGCTGACAGACCCGCTGGCGGGCTATGATACCAGTCAATTCCCGAAGGACGCCTTCGTGGAAACATGGCCGGACGAACAGGGCCGCTGCCTGCTGGCCCAGCTGGTGAGCACTAGCCCCTACCGCCTTACCCGTTACTACTTCGACGGAACCGACGTGACGCCCCTTGCCCAGCTGTGCGGCGGCGAGCCCAGTCACGCCTATCTCACCGGCAATATGCTGGTGTACTGGCAGTGGGAGGACGACGCGCCGCCTCCGGGTGCACTCTCCGCGTGGCGGATCGATCTGGACACCATGGAGCGGCTGCCGGTGTTTACGGATATCCCCGCCCCCGCCATGTTTGCCGACGAGGACGCGCTGGAGGCCGCGAACATTCTGCCGGTGGATCCCCAGCGGGTCGACGTCTATCCGCTGACGCCGGGACTGGTTTCCGGCGGCTCGGGCCGTCTGGCACTGAAAATGGCGGAGGACAGGACGGTCACTCTGATCGACACCCAGACCTCCCGCAGCATCCCTGTGGAGGGGTATACGCTGCCGGATATGCTGCTGGGGGATATCTGGTTTTACGACAATCCCGCCGGGACGTGGCTGCTGGCGGCGGCGCGTGATCCGGAGCAGAGCTATAACTATACCCACATCGCCGTGCTGGGGCTGGAGGGCGGCGTGTCGCTGGAGCGCCGCAGCGCCGACGGCGTGAAGGAGCGCTATATCACGTGGCTGGACGACGACCGGTTCATCATCTCCTGCTCCAATGACGACGGGCAGTACGGCATGACCGGCTCGTGGTTCTATGTGTATGACCTGTCGGAAGAAAACAACAGCGGAGAATAAAAGGAGGTTTTTTCATGAAAAAAGCTTTGGTGCTGTGGAGCCTGCTGCTGGTGCTGGCGCTGCTGGCGGGCTGCGGCAGTCAGGCGGCGGATAACGGGAATGACACGCCGAACAACGACGCGGTGACTGACAGTCAGGACAATGTCCCGGCGGACAGCGCTCCTGTGGACTATCCCGCCCTGTTTGAGCGGGCAAGGATCAGCGACGGCGCGGCGTCGGAGGACGTGGCCATCCAGCTGGTAAAGGCCTATGACAGCGACGCGGCGGGGCTGCTGTCCGCCATGGCGGAATGCCCGGCGGAGGATGTGGAGACTCTGGCGTGGCTGCTGGTCTACGGCAAGTCCTACGGAGATTTGGACGCCTTCCAGCAGGATATCCGGCAGTGGCTGGCGCAGGACGACCCGGTGCTGGCGGCGGTGGAGCAGGCTATCGACCGATACAACGGCAACTAAAAGGGAAGCAGCGAATAAGGCGTAAAACCCCGTCTCTGGCTATGCCAGAGACGGGGTTTGGACTTATCGAGGAACCCATCTCTGTCATTCCGAGGGAGCAAAGCCGTGCGCTGCCGGTGGCAGATGAAGCACGGCTTGCGAGTGGCAGCGGTCAAAATTTCGGCGGCTTTAATGCCGCTGCGAAATTTTGGGAACCGCAACAGAGCAGAGCGAAACGACGTGGGAATCCGTAATTCGGCCCCCTTGTGTAAAGGGGGCTGTCGAGCGCAAGCGAGACTGGGGGATTGTCAGCGTTAACGGACAACCCCTCCGTCAAAAATCAAAGATTTTTGCCACCTCCCCTTACACAGGGGAGGCTTTGGTCACGGATTGCCACGCCAGTCTGCGGACTGGCTCGCAATGACAGGTCATTTGTTATCTCACATACACCCTTACACCGTAATATCGCCGTCGGCGGCGTGGGCCTGCCGCAGCAGCGGCGCACACTGAGCCAGAAACCGCGCCACCTGCTGGGGACAGCGGCCAATGTACCGCTTCGGCTCCATCAGTGCGTCCAGCTCCTGCCGCGTCAGGCCGAAGGCCGGGTCAGCCGCCAGCCGATCCAGCAGGTCACAGGGCAGGCCCTCCTTCATCCGGGCGGTGGCGGCCATGGAGTGGCGGCGGATGATCTCGTGAAGCTGCTGCCGGTCGCCGCCCCGCTTCACCGCCTCCATCATCAAGTCCTCCGTGGCGAGGAACGGCAGATACTCCCACAAGGTGCGGTCGACGATGGCCTCGTTGACGTGCAGGCCGTTGGTCACGTTCTGGCACAGCCGCAGCACCGCGTCGGCGCACAGAAAACCCTCCGGCAGAGAGATGCGGCGGTTGGCGGAGTCGTCCAGCGTCCGCTCCATCCACTGAACGGCGGCGGTCATGGGCGCGTTGGCGGCGTCGGCCATCAGATAGCGGCTGAGAGAGCAGATGCGCTCGCACCGCATGGGGTTACGCTTGTAGGCCATGGCGGACGAGCCGATCTGGCTCTCGCCGAAGGGCTCCTCCACCTGCCGGTCGTGCTGCAAAAGCCGGATATCGTTGGCCATGCGGTAGGCGCTCTGAGCCATGGAGCTGAGACAGTTCAGCACCCGGCTGTCCACCTTCCGGGGATAGGTCTGGCCGCAGACGGAGAAGCACTCCGCAAAGCCGAATTCTCCGGCAATGCGGCGGTTCATCTCGTCGATCTGCTCCTCGTCGCCGTCAAACAGCTCCATAAAGCTGGCCTCGGTGCCGGTGGTGCCCCGGCAGCCCAGGAATTTCATAGTAGACAGCAGGTGATCCAGCTCCTCCAGATCGGACAGGAAGTCCTGCATCCACAGCGTGGCCCGCTTGCCCACCGTGACGGGCTGGGCGGGCTGATAGTGGGTGTAGCCCAGCGTGGGGATGGCGGCATACTTCTCAGCAAAGGCCGCCAGATTGGCCAGCACCGCCAGCAGCTGACCACGCAGGTATTTCAGGCCGTCCCGGTACAAAATCAGGTCGGCGTTGTCGGTGACGTAGCAGCTGGTAGCGCCCAGATGGAGGATACCCGCCGCTGACGAGGCGACCTTGCCGTAGGCGTACACGTGGGCCATCACGTCGTGGCGGACCTCCCGCTCACGGGCCGCCGCTACGTCGTAGTCAATGTCGGTGATGTGAGCCTCCAGCTCCGCCACCTGCTCCGCCGTAATGGGCAGACCCAGCTGGTGCTGAGCGCGGGCCAGCGCCGTCCACAGCCGCCGCCAGGTCTGATAGCGGCTGTCGTCAGAGAACAGCCGCAGCATATAGTCCGAGGCGTACCGCGACGCCAAAGGGGAGTGGTAAGTGGAATGGGACATAATGAGATTTCCTCCTTGTTGGGAGTGTTTCGCCCTCCGGGGCGACCTACTTTTGCCAATAGCGGCAAAAGTAGGCAAAAG
>OGPK01002892.1_pt1 | contig 10390 bp, 5 predicted proteins | sample 1552921 | NCBI WGS metagenome assembly OGPK01 (sample SAMEA2580264, study PRJEB22360) | human gut metagenome | biome: human gut; feature: human-associated habitat; material: faeces | place: Denmark | collected 2008/2010 | reverse complement strand
TTTGTAGATTGCTGTTTTGGACTATGATTAAATTCAATTCATCTAAAAATCATCCAAAGACAGCTTCCGAATTAAATGGTAAATTAATAGTTATTTCCGAAGAAATATTCATATGGATTTATATATCCATTGCCATTGTCATTTCCAAAATTTCCATTGCCATAACCATAGTCTCCGGAATTTCCATTGCTATTACCAGAGTTGCCATTGCTGTTTCCATTATTATTTCCATTATTGGAGTTATTATTGGAATCATTGCTGGAATCGCTGGAGTTATCTGTTGTTACATCACTGAAATCACTCTTTTTACCAAGAGTTACTGTAACGGTCTTTTCCTCGTATGTTCCGCTCTGGTTTGCTCTCTTAAATGTGATTTTTACTTTTGTATTAGCTTTTTTCAGTGCCAGTTTTTCTTTTAAGCCGGACATTGTAGATACGTTGTTACCCTCAAACTTGGTAATGACATCGCCTGCAGAGATTCCTGCTTTTTCTGCTGGTGATCCGCTGACTACCTGTGATACATAGATTCCGCTAGGGATTCCAAGTGCGCTGGAATAAGATTCATTAATGTCACGGCCTACGACTCCAAGGAATGCAGCATCTTTTGTGCTTACGCTGCTGGCATTCATTAAATCTGTTAAGATAGTTTTAGCTGTAGTGATAGGAATTGCATATCCCATACCTTCTACGGATGTATCTTCTAACTTCGCATTGTTGATACCTACAACCTGACCATCCATATTAATAAGTACACCACCACTGTTACCAGGGTTGATTGCGGCATCTGTCTGAAGAAGGTTCATTGTTCCATCTGTTAAAGATACTTCTCTGTTCTTTGCACTGACTACACCTGTTGTAACAGACTGGCCATATCCCAATGCATTACCGATTGCTACAACTTCTTCTCCTACTTTTAAATCATCAGAACTTCCAAGTGTTGCAACTTTAATCTTTGATGCTGTAGAGTCTTTGATATCCTTTATCTTTACAGAAATAACTGCAAGGTCTGCACTGGAGTCTGTTCCGACTACTGTTGCTTTGGCTGTTGTATCGTCTGCAAATCCTACGGTGAGGGAAGTGGCATCAGATACAACATGATTATTGGTTGCGATCATAAGATTATCTTTTGTCTTTGCAACGATAAATCCTGAACCTGCTCCTTCTGATTCCTGTGTACCAAAGCCATAATAATTGGAAGACTGAATTGTGCTTGTAATAGATACAACAGATGGCATCACTTCATTAACTACACTTGCTACATTACTGCTGGAGCTGCTTGAGCCGCTTGATGATGTCTCGCTCTTTGCACTTGTTGTTCCCGATGTTGTTTCAATTCGATCTGCTGTAGAAGGATATAATTTATCTTTTGCTACGGACACTCCTACAAAGCAGGCTCCCGCTACAAGACCAAATACTGCTGCGGATGCAACTAACTTGGCAGCTTTCTTACCCATTCCGTTCTTATTATTTTTACTGCCATTCTTTCTCTGTCTGCGTCTCTTATCAGGTTCCGGCGGGATATTCCCATAATAATTTTCATTATTATAAGTACTCTCATCTCTCCATCCGTGGCTGCTATAAGAATTATTATAAGTATCGTTGGAATTATTTCCATTGTCATACTGATAGGAACTGCCACCTGTACCTTGTTCTCTGTAAGAATATCTATGACTCTCTGTATTCTCCTGTGTTACCGATTCCTCAATCGGTGTTACATCTATAGCTACTTGCTGACTGTTGTTTTCCTGGTTATTTATCCTGTTGTTCTCTAAATTCTCATTATGGAATCCATTTTCAAATTCGTTCATAATGTTATCCCCTTTCCTAAGTTTGTAACCTTATCTTAGCAACGATGTGTGATAAATTTGTGTTGTATTTATGGCAAATTTATGGATTTCTACTGATTTTGCAGCTTTTTCACACTTTTTTCGTAAAAGCAGGAAAAGAAATAACCTTGTGGAATGCCCTGTTCTATTGTATAATAAGTTAGAAAATTATCCCAGTAAGAGGTATATTACGCCCTTTTTTCCATATATATATCCCTTTTGGGTGATGGAGGTACACTTTTATGATTAAAGAGAATCAAAAATATCTTAACCGGTTCCACGTCGTTCTTGATGCACTGGTTATTTATTGTTCCTTTTGTCTTAGTTACTATATTCGATATATATGCCCTCTTTTTAAAGACATTTTCCCTCGTTTTGGTTACTGGCGGCAGTTGTGGCAATATCAGGGTATACTTCTTGTTCTTATTCCTGTATACCTTATTTTATATGCAAAGTTTAATTTATATAAACCAAAAAGATTTCAAAATAGGACTTCAGAGTATGCGAATCTCATTAAGGCGAATTCCATTGGAATGGTTTTCTTCTTTATATATATAATCTTTATGAAGATTCCCCATGTTTCACGAAGTCTTCAGTTAATGTTCTATGTTCTTTCCATGCTTCTTACCATTGCTGAAAGGGCGGCAATCCGTTATGCATTAGAAAGAACTCGCAGAAAGGGATTTAATCTTAAACATGTTGTTGTTATTGGTTTCAGTGCAGCAGCCGAAGCCTACATCGACCGTATTAAGTCAAACCCACAGTGGGGCTACACCATTCACGGTATTTTCGATGATAATCTCAAGGCTGACTTTTCTTACCGCAATACTTTTTGCATTGGTAAGTTAAAGGATGTAGAAAAGTTTCTTCAGAACACTTCTATGGATGAGGTGGCAATCGCACTCAGCTTGAAAGAGTATTATAAACTGGGAGATATGGTTGCTATCTGCGAAAAGTCTGGTGTGCATACAAAGTTTGTTCCAGATTATTATAAATTTATTTCTACTAACCCAGTTACTGAGGATTTGAACGGACTTCCGGTTATCAACATCCGTAATGTTCCGCTTACAAATACTGTAAACAAATGTATCAAACGTCTTGTGGACATTATTGGTTCTATCGTTTGTATCATTCTCTTTTCACCGATTATGGCTGTTGTTGCTGTTCTCGTTAAAAAGAGTTCCCCAGGACCAATTATTTTCTGTCAGGAACGAGTCGGTCTTCATAATAAACCTTTTAAAATGTACAAGTTCCGATCGATGGGAGTACAGTCTGCCTCTAAGGAACAAAAGGCCTGGACAGTACACAACGATCCCCGGGTCACTCCCGTGGGAAGAATTATCCGTAAGACCAGTCTTGACGAACTGCCACAGTTATTTAATGTATTAAAGGGTGATATGAGTCTCATTGGTCCACGGCCAGAACGACCTCTTTTCGTTGAGAAATTTAAAGAGGAGATTCCTCGTTATATGATAAAGCATCAGGTACGTCCCGGTATGACAGGATGGGCACAAGTTTGCGGCTTCCGTGGAGACACATCCATTGAGGGACGAATTGAACATGATATTTTTTATATTGAAAACTGGACATTATCTTTTGATATTAAGATTCTATTTCTTACTGTATTTAAAGGATTTGTCAATAAAAATGCTTACTAACACAGATTTTTTAACTAATGAATGTACTCTCCGAAACATTCCATAAACCTATTAAATTTCCAGAAGTACCTATGACAGAATGGAGGCATATTTTATGAAATATGGTTCAATATATAGTAAAGATAACATTGAAAACAAATATAACTATTCCAGCACAGGCGGCAGACGAAGTTCTCAGAATAATTTCAAAACTTCTCACGACCATCATACACATTCCACATTGAATACTGATGGCCTGCTTCGAAGTTCTTCCGGTACAGGATATCATTCCTCTGGTTCTTCTATAAAAAATTCTGGCAAACCATCAACAAAGAAGTCCTCTTCCCAGAATAAGCCTGATACAAAGTCTCAAAAGCGGCAGACTTCTGGCGGACGAGCTTTAACTTATCATGAACGTAAAAAAAAGAAAAAACGGGGATGTTTTCCTTTCCTTCTTTTAATCATTCTTTTAATTGCCGGGGCGGTTTTTGCATTCCGTTTCTCATTAAAAGGTGCCTTTTCCAAAATAGAAAAATATCCTTTAGATAAAACAAGTGTAACTGTAAATGATACGGATGCTAATATAAAAGATTATCAAAATATTGCTCTTTTTGGCGTTGATAGTCAGGATAATAAAATTAAAGATAAAGGTTCCCGTACTGACTGTATCATCATTGCCAGCATCAATAAATCAACCAAAAAGGTAAAATTGATGTCTATTTACCGTGATACCTATGTAAGTATTGATGGCGAATACGATAAGATTAATGCAGCATATTCTTATGGCGGACCAGAACTTGCTCTTCGCACAATTAACCGTAACCTGGATTTAAATATCACAGATTTCGCCACGGTTAACTTTAAAGCATTAGCCGATGCTGTTGATGTGCTTGGCGGTATTCCATTGACCATTAATTCTGAAAAAGAATTACAGAATTTAAATGATTATATTGGTAATATGAATCATATTAATGGTGGAAATTCTCCGAAGTTTGAAAAAACCGGAACTTATACCTTCGATGGTAATCAGGCTGTTGCCTACTCTCGTATCCGCTACATGGAAGGCGGAGATCACGCAAGAGCTAACCATCAGCGACTTGTTCTTGAAGGTATTATGAATACAGCTAAAAAACAGCCGCTAAAACTTGGAAAGTTAATCAGTACTGTTCTTCCACAGTGTAAAACGAGCCTCTCTAATGACGCTCTCACAAAGCTGACTCTTTCCATGGCACGTTGTAAGATAGAAGATTCGCAGGCTTATCCTTTTAAATCTGAAGATGAACGATATAACGGCATCTATTACGGTTTTCCAATTACAGCCCAGACAAATGTAAAAAAAGCACACGAATATCTCTTTGGTACGAAAGACTATAAACCAACAGAAGAGCTTCAGAAGATCAGTGCGAAGATTAAGGTTGTAACGGATTATATTGGGATTACGGAATAGCGCCATATAATACCCTATATCTGTGGCCTCGGAGCAAGGTTTGGATGCAAGCGCATAAGCGAGCATTCAAACCGCCGCGACTAAAGTCACAGATATAGGGTATCTTCTCTTTGGTGTTTCGTCTATTTGCCTACGGCAAATCACTATTCTTCGTAATAATTAAACTTCGGTGTTGCCTGTATCTGACAGGATGCTTTCATTGTTCTTCTATTTTTATGAAGTTGTACGTTAATAAGAAGCATTTCACCGTTTTCTACCATTTCCTGAATATCATCTTCTGTTAATTCTTCGTAATCCTCTGTTATCATATCTGCATATTTGAGTTCAAGATATACATCACACATATTTCCTAATGATTTGTGATATTCGATTTCATCTGGGTCAAGCTCATTTTCACTTTCTGCTGGTGCATATCCGTAGGACATAATAATCGGAATTCCCAGTTCTTTTGCAAGTTTACGGATTCCATCCATGAGCGGTTTCATATCCTCAGAATCTTCTACTGAGAGTATATTTTCAATATTATCAATAAATACCACTGGCTTATGTGCTCCCTCTGTTACGATGGAACGAATAAGTTCTGCTAATATATCTCCTGCGGAGGCATCTTCCATATTTTCTACATATTCAGACACTGCTTCCTGATCAAGTACAAAAAGATGTTCACTGATTCGTCCTCTGTACCAATTCAATTCATCTTTTAAAGAACGAATATCTGCGCCTTTTTCTCCTGTCATGATTGCCATAGAGGATACTGCTTTTTCTTCATCTTTTTTATTCATTTCATAGCTGAGACGAGAGATAGTATCTACCATAAGGTCATAGCGGGTAAGCTCTGTTGAAATATAAAGTACATCTACACCGCTTTCTGCTGCCCGGTCGGCTATCTGCTGCATAAATCCGTTCTTTAAATACTGAGGTGTAGCATCTACAAAGTAACTTCCTTTATGAAGGCCATAGCGGAGCATTGCATCTAAACGTTTGAATCCTGTGCTTAACTTTCTGTTTTCCTGTGTATCTACAATATACTCTTCAAATTTATCCATAAAGCTTGCAGAGTTTTTGAGAACAAATGGATTGCGGACACTTACCTGGAATTCTTTTTCTTCGACATTCTTTCCTGTTAGAACTACTGCGCTAAATTCTCTTTCTTCTTTTTCTGGAGCTGTTTTTTCCTTACGTTTTACAATATTCTTGTGTTTTCTGGAATGTGATGTTCTCTCACTGTGCGCAGACTTCTTCGTCTGTGAAGATGTCCTCTCTGCCTTTTCCGGTCTTGTTTTTTCTACCTGAATTGTGTCTTCTGATTCAGAAATGTATTCTGCTTCCTTGTATTCTGCTTCTTTCTCTATTTTCTTAGAAACTCCCTTATTTGCTATCTCTTTTTCCTCTGTCTCAGAGCACTCCCTATTTGCTGTCTCTTTCTCTTCTGTCTCAGAGTACTCTCTATTTGCTGTCTCTTTCTCTTCTGTCTCAGAGTACTCTCTATTTGCTGCCTCTTTCTCTTCTGTCTCAAAGTATTCCTTATTTGCTGCTTCTTCCTGAGCTGCCTCTGAGGTCTCTCCCTCTTCTTCCTCAGAGTTTTCCTCTTCACTGCTTATTTCTTCCTCAGAAGCTTCTTTTAAAATACTTTCTGGCTGTTCTGATACATCTTCGGCACCTTCCGTCTTATCAGATTCGTCCTCCGTTTTTTCTACAGAGTTTTCTTCTAAATTCTCCTCAGAAACTGCCTCTTTTTCTGTTTCTTCAGATTTGTCCTGACTGCTTTCTTCTAAAGTTTCTTCATTTGCAGGTTCTTCTAAATCTTCCTCAATAAAGTCTTCATCCATAGCAAGTTCTAATTCTCGCTCAAGGTCATCTTCATCTAAATCTTCTAAATCTTCAAGAGCATCTTCTTCTGTATCTAACGCGGATACCGCTGCCTTTTTCTTCTTGCCATTTTCCTGTTCTTCAAGCCATGCATCAAGTGCTACTTCTGAACCAGCAAGTTCCAGTAAGAGCATTCTTTTTGCACGCTCATAGACTTCACCCTCCAGGCCAAGAGATGCCAGATTATCCAAAGCTTCATCTATCTCTGCCTGTGTGTGGTCTCCAAGAACTAATTCGCCCGGATCAACATATTCAAATTCTTCCGCTTCTTTTTCTGAAACTTCAGAATACTCAGGCTGTTCTTGTACTTCTTCTGCTGTCGGCGCAGGGGTTATCTCAGAACTTTCTTCTGTTGCTGTCTGTTCCCCGGCTGTTGATGCACTCTCTTCCATCGGCTGTTCTGTTGCTTCTTCCACTTTCGGAATTTCTTCTGATTTCTTCTCTTCCTCTGCTTTCCCGGCTTTCTGTGCCGCTTTTAACTGCTCTGCTGCCAATGCTTCTTCTGCTGCCTTAAGCTGTGCCTTTAATTCTTCAATGGAAGGACTTTGACTTTCTTCGGACTCCTCTTCTAAATCTAATTCATCAAAGTTTAAATCATCCTCGCTCAGTTCTTCCTCTGTCTCCGATATTGGTTCAGCCTTCTTCTGTACTGCGTTTTCTTGTGCCTCTTTTGCAAGTTCTACTGCTGACTTTGTTTCTCTGGCTTCCTGTGGCTCTGGCTTAGCTGCCTGCTGTGCTGCCCTGGCAAGTTCTACCGCTGACATTGGCTGGCTCTGTGATTCTGACTGTGAACTTTCCACTGCTGGTTCCCTCGTTCCTGCCATTCCACTTCCAACAGCACTGCCTGCACTTTCGCCTTCAAATGCCATCGGTGCCGTTTCAGCTGTAGTACCTGTTTCCGTCTGCGCCAAAGTTTCTTGTTTTTCTTCTGAGTCAGAAGACGTATTTCTGGAAATAACTTCTCCGATCAAAGATTCCATATCTTCCTGCGTCACAGCTCCGCCAGTCTGACTCATTAGATTTTTCAAGTTTTCGAAAATCGTCTCGTTAATTAATCCTAAGTCTGCATTGGCATCTTCAGCCAGAATCATCTCTGCATTTTCCTGTACTACTTCCTGACTAATCATACGAAGCATATCATCTGAAAATGTCGGCATTCCCTGTGATTGGCTGGTTTGCTGTGCTGTTGTTCCATCTCCCTGTCCGGCAGACTCCTGACTATTCTGCTCTCCTGCTGTCTGATCTGGTGCGATTCCAGCCTGTTCCAGAATCTCATCTGGTAACTCATCACTGATATCTTCTGGAGCCACTCCCGCTTCAATCTGTTTTTCCCGATAAAGTTCTTTCTCTATCTCTAATTTTTCCTCTGGTGATAAATCTTCATAATCTTCAAAAGAAACGAGTTCATCACTGTTCTTTTCCATATAATTTAAAATTTCCTGCTGATGAAGTGCAAATTCCATCGGATCTTTTCCGCGCTTTCTTGCCTCTTCCATAAGACGTTCTGCTCTCTTTTCTGCCTCAAGCTTCATCTGATCCTCTTCTTTGGCCTTCGCGATTGCTTCTGCGGCTAACTGAGAAGCTGATTTGGTTTCTGGCATCTTCATCTCTTTAGGTTCATATTCCTCTTTCTGATGTGCTTCCTCATCCTTATCCACAGCTGACTGTGCAAGTTCCCAGGCTGAAACTGGCCTTCTTCTCTGCTCTTCTAATGCTCTCTCTTCTGCCTTGTTGGCCTCATCTTCTGCAAGCATTTCCGTCGCTGTCTTTTCCCTTCCATATCGAATCTGAGAACGGTCAAATGGATATTCTACCTTAGGATCATTTAATCCCATCATCTGCATAAAATTATTATAGATCAAATCATTAAGATTCGCCGCTTCCTGATGATTTACATCGTCTTGTCCAAACATATCGTAAGAACTGCCATTACCATAATCTTCGGACGCACCACTGTCTGTGGATGCCATATTTCCATATCCATCTGCAGTTTCTGACTGTTGCTGAATATTCGCATTTTCATTCTCCATTACCTGTGCAAAAGGATTCTCCTCATGTGACTCACTCTGCATCTGTGAACTATTCTGCTGTGGAGTCATTTCCTGTTGTGACTGTGGGGCTGCTGTCTCTCTTCTTCTGCCACCATTTCTTAACCGTTCCTCTATCATATTCACTGCAGAAGCTGCCTGCTCGGAATCATCCATCTCCTCAAATGTCTTCGGTGGGAAAATATCTGGTGCCAGAGATTCTGCCAGCTTCTGAATCGTATCAGAAAGTTCCTGCTGTTCCTCTGGTTCTTCTGGTCTCCCGGTAATATTCAGCGCCATATCAATAATATCATTAATATCAAATGGTCTTTCTTCGCTTCCTTCTGTTGCAGTGTGCTGTGCTCTCACCACATCCAACAACGCTTTCATCATATCTTCCATTATAGATTAACCTCCGTTACATGTTCTGTCTGCCTGTTTAGCTTCTCATTTTCAATAAAGATATTCTAACACCTTTATGCAATTATTACAAACAAGTATTGCATTATTACACATTTTCCATCACTTTCTTTCAATTCATATAAATAATTGTCATATACATTGATTTTTTTAACTAATTCTGCGATACTAGATATAGAATATTATAGATACTTGATTGATTATTGCATGAAAGGAGTACATTTTGAAAACTTATATTGATTTACATATTCATTCTACTGCTTCTGATGGTACATTTTCCCCAACAGAAATTATAAATGATGCCCTAAAACTTGCTGGTGATAAAAATCCTGTTGTAATTGCTCTTACCGATCACGATACAGTTGCTGGCACAGAAGAATTTCAGAAAGCTGCTGCCAAACATAAAGAACGACTTACTGCCATCTCTGGTGTAGAGATTTCTACAGACTATCACGGAGTAGAAATTCATGTTCTTGGCTATAACATCGACACAAAAAATAAGGCTCTCTTAGAACGCCTTGCCGTTTGTCGTGAAAGCCGTGACGGACGTAATGCAAAAATTATTGAGAAACTTCAGGAACAGGGCTTTAAGATTTCCATGGACGAAATCAAACCAGATAAGCCAGGCGAAACAATCGCCCGCCCACATATCGCAAAGCTTCTTATGAAAAAGAAATATGTTTCTTCTGTTCAAGAAGCATTTGATAAATATCTTGCAGAGGGAAGATGCTGCTATGTGGAACGTATCATGCCTACTCCGCAGGAAGCAATCGAACTAATCAAAAACAGTGGCGGTGTCCCTGTTCTTGCACACCTTATGTTCTATAAAAAGTTAGATTCCGCCAAAAAAGAAACTCTGGTCCGCGAATTAAAAGAAGCCGGCCTTGTTGGAATTGAAGCTTACTATAACACTTACACTCCTGTTGAACAGGAATATGTTGCTGGTCTTGCCAAACAGTGGGGTCTTCTTAAAACAGGCGGAACAGACTTCCACGGTCAGAACAAACCACATATTTCCTTATTTAAAGGACAGGGAGAAATGGAAGTACCAGAAAGTATTCTCCCAGAATTTTTGGCTAGTTTAATTCGTTAAGAGACAGACGCCCCGGAAGAGAAACGCTATCCTATATTTGTGACTCTATCACTGCGGGTTGAATGTTCGCT
>OGPK01002891.1_pt1 | contig 10391 bp, 8 predicted proteins | sample 1552921 | NCBI WGS metagenome assembly OGPK01 (sample SAMEA2580264, study PRJEB22360) | human gut metagenome | biome: human gut; feature: human-associated habitat; material: faeces | place: Denmark | collected 2008/2010 | reverse complement strand
GCCTAGGCGCATTGTCGATGGCATCCTGCTCCCGACCGTGTCAAACACGGTTTACTAGATTTGCCCCGGCGAAGTCGAGGCCAAGCAGGATGTCGATGACGGCACTGGCTGGTTCTGAGCCAGTATACTGAGCCTATTTGAGAGGCGTAAATACAAGGTCTAAGTATAGAGACCATTATGAGCCATTCGTGGCATGAATCAGCATACTGTTAATGCTGTTACTATAAATACAAGACTATTTCTAACGAAATTGTTTTGGGAAAGGAGCTGCTTGTGGGGAGCAGCTTCTTTTTTTTGCGCAATTTTTCTTGCTGTTTGCTGCAAAGTAAATATACTTGAGTCACAAAACGGGCTGAAACTGTTTGGTTTCAGCATTTTTTCACCTACATACAAGAAGGAGGAATATGTATGTATTCAGCAGAAACTGCGGCTCTGAATGCCATTCTCGGTATTTTTAGTACCATCTGGCTGCTCGTTCTGGCATTCTTCGTCATCAACATCGTCGCGAACTGGAAAATCTTCACGAAAGCCAATCAGCCGGGTTGGGCATCTATCGTTCCGTTCTATAAATCTTACATTGCGTTCAAGATTTATTGGGGCAACGGCTGGCTCTTTTTGGTCCCGCTCGTTCTGGGCCTGCTCGGCTTTATCCCGCTGCTCGGCACACTGCTCGTCATTGCCGGTGTAGTCATTAACGTCATCACCCAGTACAAGAAAGCGGTTGCTTTTGGTCAGGGTATCGGTTTCACGATTGGTCTGGTTCTCGTCAGCCCCATCTTCAACATGATTCTCGGTTTGGGCAACTACCAGTATCTCGGCATTCCACAGGACGGTTACTCTTATGACCAGTTGAAGGTCAAATACGATAACCGTAAAGCGGAACAAAAGAGCACTCAAACTACTTATACTCAGCCCTCAGCGGAACCTCAGCAAGCTCCCAATATGCGCTACCAGAACCCCAATGCGCAGCCTCAGCAGCCTGCAAATCCTCAGCCTACCTATCAGGCTCCTGTGCAGGAAACTGCTCCGCAGCAGCCCCAGCAGCCCTCTGACACGCAGGCGCAATAACTCATAGAAACGCATAAAAAAGACCGCTCCTCGAAAAGAGGAACGGTCTTTTTTTATTCCGGAAGGAGATTTTTAACGGTCTTTACACGGTATTCTTTGCGAACAATGGTATCACCGTCATCGTTGGTTTCGAATTTAGGAGTTCCACTGAGTGATACAACCGCGCCGTCTTTCAGCAGATATCCGAATGTCGCATATGCTCCCGTAAAGGCAACACACGAAATGGAATCCGTTTCGTCATCCAGCATGAATTTTGCCATAGGAGCATGGTCAGATTTCCTGTAAATGATTTTGAAGTCACGGATACGCCCTGCGATGTCCGTTCTGCCCCTGTCATTGAGGGTAAGCTCACCGATTGCTCTGTCTCTGTTTGCGGATTTTGTAATAACAGACAAATAAGGCTGAACAGGTGTGCCGGAAACATAAGCCCCTAACAGTTCGAGTTCATATCCGAGTTTTGTGTCAATGTCGTATTCTTCTTTTTGCTGGATACATTCATCCGGCAATCCCCAACTATCCATAAGATGACGATAAAGATTATCTCCCGCAAGAGTTTCGTCCTCTTTTATGGCAGACTTCATTGCCTTTTTGCAGCTTTCGCAAGCAGGAGCAAGCGCTTCGTCAAATTGTCTGCGTGTCTCGCCGTCCTGCATAAGGCAATCCAATGCACCGGCGCGAACCAGAGCGGTACATACACCCATATCTACGCCATATACAATAGAACGAACAATGAAATCTTTATAGTCTTTACAGGGGCCAAGATGATGTGCGTTAGGGTTAGATTTTTTCGTATCCCGCAAATCGTAAATGATTTGTGCTGCTGCAGAAACACCTTTTATGGCTTTGATACCAAAACGAATCTGCTTGTTGTTTCCCGGCATCGGAGCAAAGTTCGGAACACCGGAATTGATATCGGGTTGAAGGAGTGTAAGTCCTGCATATTTCAGGTCAGACAGGAACAGCTTCAATTTTTCCGGCGTATAGCTCAACTGCGCAGAGAGATATTCGCACGGAAAATAATATTTAAGAAATGCCGTATAGTAGGAGACGATACTGTATGCTGCTGCATGGCTTTTATTGAACGCATAGGAAGCAAATGCAAGCAGACGAATCCAGAACTTCTCCACATCAGCGGGTTTACCGCCTTGCTCAATCATGCCGGACACAAATTTATCTTTTGCGGCCTCGATTTCATCAAGGTGTTTTTTGGACATGGCTCTGCGTATCACATCAGCCTCACCAAGACTAAACCCGACAAGCTGGAACAACTGCATGATTTGTTCCTGATAAATAGCGCTGCCATAAGTCTTGCCAAGAATCTGTTCCATCTGCGGAATGATATAGTTCGGCTTCTCCGTTCCGTTCTTGACTTCTGTGATTTCAGGAATAGAATCCATCGGACCGGGACGATATGCGGCGTTCATAAGAATCACATCGTCAATCGAAGTCGGATTGAATCCCGTAAGTGCTTTCTTAATGCCATCGCTTTCGAACTGGAAAACGCCATTCGTACGACCGCAGGCATAGATATCTCTTATGACATTCAAGTCATCCGCTTTGTTGATGTCGTGAAAATGAACAGCAACCTTTTTGGTCGTCTTAATGTATTTGAGAGCAAGGTTCAAGATATCCAAGTTTTCAAGACCAAGGAAATCCATTTTCAGCAATCCGAGGGTTTTCTCGCACTCAACCATATCGCTTTCAATGACCCAGCAATTCTTTTCGTCATTCCAGAGCAGGGGAGCATATTCAGAGACAGGTTTATCTGCGATGATGACACCAGCGGCGTGAACACCGGTCTGAACGGGAATACCTTCTACAAGCATGGCATCGTCCAGCAGATGCTTTACCGTAAGATTGTTTTTGTATTGTGTCGCAAGGTCAGGATTTTCTTCCATTGCCTTCTTGATGGTCATTTTCGGCTTTGCCGGAATCATTTTCGCTACCATGTCGGCAGTATCCAGCGGAACGTCCGTGATACGGGCAACATTTCTTACAGCAGCTTTTGCGGCAAGCTTTCCCTCCGTGACGATGTTGCAGACGGTACTGCGAAGTTCATCGACAGGGTAGGGGTCTTTGTACGCGTATTTGTTTGCGACATAATTGATAACTTTCCCTCGCACAAACGGAGCGAGGTCAGTGTCGATATCCGGCATCGATACGCGTTCCGGGTTCAAAAATCGTTCGAAAATCAAGTCATAGCGAAGAGGGTCAATGTCGGTAATGTCTGCAAGATAGCAGACGATAGAACCAGCCGCTGAACCACGACCCGGCCCGATTGCCGCTTCTCCACCAATCTTTCTTCCGTAGAAAATGAAGTCTTGGACGATTGCGATATAAGAGCTGTAGCCCATCTTTTCAATGACAGACAGCTCGTATTTCAAGCGCTCATCGACAGTTTTCATAAGCTCTGCGTACTTGTCATCCGGCATATCGCGTTTCGGATATTTCTGCGGAATCATTTTCCGGCAAAACTTATCAAGGTATTCAAGGGCTGTCTCACATCCTGCTGCATGAGCATCGAACTCAGGCAGGTGCATTCCGTAGCTGTAATACACATTACAGCTTTTAGCAATCACGGCTGTGTTCTCCATGCCCCTTTGCCAAATCGCATCATCAGGCTTTGCCAGCGCCTTCATTTCCTCATCAGATTTGAAGTATAGTTCTGTCAGTCCTTCTTCGGTTTCCTTTTCTGCCAACGGTGTATTGAACCGAAGCGATGCAATCAGATTCCGTTTTCGCACATCATCTTTCGTTTTGAAATGCACATCATTGGCTACTGTCGGCTCAATCCCGGTTTCTTTGATTAAGCGATACAGATAGGGTCGTGCGTAGTCTTCTGACGCAATACCATGGTTCTGCAATTCGATGTAGAAGTTTTCATGACCAAAGATGGATTCCATCCGTTTTGCTGCCGCCACAGCATCCTGATATGCCTGTTCTGAGTCGACTTTTTCAGCTTCCAATGCACGGTATTTCCCCATCTGCTTGATATAGGGCCGCGCACCTTTTTCGACCTCAGCTAACCGTTCTTTTGCACAGGCAAGGCGTTTCGGCGCTTGTTCTGCTTCTGCCTTGATTTCTGCTTCACGAGCAATGAGTTGCTCTGCTTTTTCCTGTTCTTCGATAACCGCCCTTAAAGTAATTACCGCTTTTTTCAGGTCAGCCCGCTTTTTTGCATTCTTATCGTTTTCATCGATGTTCTCGCCCAGAACTGTTGACTGTTCAGTTCCGTCTTCAAAATCACCGACAACAGCTTTCAGCTTTTCAATTTTCTTTTCAAGCTGAGCTTTTTTCTTTTCGTAGTCTTTTTCGCTCAGTTTTTTCAGGTCACGCAGGTCAGCTTTTGCCTTTGCTGCCTTTTCCTTTGCATCCACGAGGTCTTGTTCTGCCTGTTTGACATCTTCTTCCGTGTAAGCATCACCAAGCTTTGCCAGCGCCATCGAAATCGCGTGCTGCTTATCGGCAATATACCATGGACGAAGAATCAGGTAGGGGATATACCCACCGACACAGGCGCTCGTCGCAATCAAATGTCCGTGTCCTTCTGTTCCGGGACCAACGAAGCGTTCCAAGTCAGCCCATGTCATACGCGGCAATCCGCCTGTTTCCTGACCGTTCCATTTACCTTTGGGGCTCTTATTCAGCTGTGCAAGGTTTTCGAGTTTGAACAGGGTTTTCTGTCCATTCCAATCCTTTGCGTAGAGAATCAGGTGGAATGAATCACGATTCCCCTCGACCTTTTCCGGCTGGAAATAGGCTTCCATGCCCGGCACAAACTGGATGCTCTTCTCTGCTGCTTTTAAAAACAGCTTGCAGTATTTCTTCACATAAGGCCACATCTTATCGGTTGGATAGCGGATACTGTCTGTATCACCAATCGATTTGAGAATCTTATGGATTTCATCCTCAGGGACATTCGCTTCTTGCAATACGGCTTCGAGGTTCTTTTTCTCGTCCTTCGTTCTTGCTTTGATACCCTGATACAATCGCATCTGGTTCCCGTGGTCTGTTATAGCAAATGCTTGTCTGCCGTATCCTTTCGCTGTTTCCACAAAGTCATCCACTTTATTTACTGCATCACGAAACGATGCTTCGCTATGAGCATGAAGCTCCTGATAACCATGACATTTAGGAATCGCAGACCGGACATAATGCACGTACAAACCGTAGTCGGCATTGTCTTTTGTCATAGAACGCTCCTTTCACTTTTATTTATATTATACCACATTTTGCTCTGTTGGTCAATCGCTCGTCTGGGTATGGCTTTTCTGAGCACTGCTATCGGACAGCTTCTCGTAACCCATGCAGAAGTGGCTGCCATGAAGAGCTTTGGCCGAAGAAGAACGTCCCTTGCACATTGCGATGCGTTCTGAAACTGTTGCAATGCTGTTGTGCTTTTACGCTTGAGCTGCTCTGAAGAACTGCTGCTACACTGAAAGCTTGTGCGTTCTGAAGTGTGCTGTTTCTCTAAAAGAGTTGAATCTCCTTAAGAGGGGAGAGTTGTTTTTTATATGCAACTACTGCTGTTACTAGAGGGAATACTCTTAAGAAATCCGTCTCTTGAAAGCGACGCATGCCTCTTCGTTCGTGAGGTTAGGCTACTGCTCGGTGCGTTGACTGAGGCAGCGACGCGGGCACAGGAACGCGTAGGCGTAGAACGCCGCGCTGCTGCGCCCACTAATAAACATATATTAAGCTTCGTGCGGTTACACTCAAGCACAATATTTGAAATCAGTCAAGAACTAAAAAGTGCAGAAGGATTTCGAACGATGGAACACTCAATCCAGAGACTCAGAGAACGCAGACCTGCACATTGTTGTCATCGAACCAGATAGGTGGAATCAGGATTGGAAGCCTCACGTAATGTATCGTCACATCCGGTGAATCCAGTGAACGCGGTGCTACTGCTTCCTTGACTTTCTCAACACTTTCTTTGACAGTCGTGACAGCTTTCTGAGCAAGTTCAGGAATTGAAGACATTTTACTGATGCGGCCGCGTACATACACAGCGCCAGCCATGATTCCTTCGAATGCGGAGTTTACGCAACTGGAAGCCCATTTTCTGGTACGATGGAAGCGTGCTGCCAACTCAGTGATAGAGAGTTCCGGATTGTTGATGTGCATGATACGAACAGCATTGCGCTCTTCAAGAAGATTCTTTTCCTTCACTGCGCGGGCGTTCTTTTTCTTGGTGGTATTCTTGGCGATTGCTTTGGGGACGGTCAGCTTGATTTGTTTGAGCTCCGCAGCAGTAATCTGCAGGGTCTCGATGATGTAGCTGTAAGAGAGAATGTAACCCGGCACATACGAGGTCGTTCCATCCGTGCAAACGACCTCGCTCAGCTTGGATGAGATATGTCCAACAGCATTGTCCAGTTCTGTTTCTGACAGGGGATTTGCAAACTTAGAATTCAGCCAGATGGTTTTCTTCATTGCAATCGCAGGACCACGATGCTGGAAAATCGTATTGAAGTAGATGTACAGGAGCAGGTCGCGAATCCCGGTTGCAGGAACCTTACTATAGTCGCGCAGTTCAAACAACCGTTCCAGAGCATCCGCCACGACACAGGTAGGCACAGGCTTACCGTCCTTCGTCACAGGCACTTTATTTTTTTTCTTCTTGCCCGCTTTGATGGTGGAGTCAGGCGCAGACAATGCGGAGAAGGAAAGCACAGAAGACAAGCCATCCTGACCAAAGAACTTACGGGTTTTCATCTCCTCATTGAAATAGACAATCTCAGAGACATTCTTGGTCTTCGCATTGGTGGTCCCCGGCAGACGAACAAGACCTGCTGCATTCTTGCTGGCAGCAACATCTACCTTCATCACAAATTCAGGGTGCTCATCATGAATTTTCTCACAGACTTGCTGGACCTTATCGATGATGGCTTCCGTCACCAGACGATACGCTTTCTTGTTCTTGGCAGCAATGCCGTCAAAGGAATACCATACCTGCAAACCACGACCCGTATCCACGATAGCGGAGATGGGAGGAATTTCCACATCAAGAAGTTCTCCGTCTGCAGCATAAAGCAGTTCGGTTTTCAAAACATCTTTCTCCCAAGCAACCATTCCGCTGCTGGACTCGTGGTCATCAATATCAATAACGATGTTGTTGTAGGTAAAGATATTGCCTTCCGTACGAGCAGGACGGCAGAAAGTATTCTTGGTGATGTAGTAGTTGTATTTCAGGACAGCCTTGAACTTCGTTTTCATAAACGTCTCAAGGTCACGCGGATATCCTGTCCAGACGAGATGCGGTTTACGACCAGACTCCATCATCCAAATCTGAATAAAGGCAGAACGGTCACGATTCGAGTGCGCGGAAAGTTCATTGCAGGAGTAAAAGTTGTTCGCGATGCAAATGACATCCGAAGAATCAATAAACTTCATGCGATAAAATTTCTTTCTTCTCCGCTTCTGAGGTGCCGCAGGGGTTTTACCTTGCGGCGTTTGGGGAATTGTTTTTGTCATGGAAAAACCTCACGGCATAAAATAAAAGAGCCTTATTTTGCCCCATGGTGGGCAATACAAGGCTCTTTGACTTCCTGTACTATTATCGCTATACCACATTATTTGAAAATAATCAATCATTTTTGATGCCAGAATGTTGACATAATGATAATATTTTGGTATAATGATAATAGTAGTTGAGACAGAGATGCCTCGCAAGATGCCTCGTAAGATGCCTCTTGTATCATTGAGAGCCTTGTTAAGTGAATGGTTGTTGGAGCTTCATATTTGCTTTATCTCAAATCTCTCAAAATCATCGACCATCAAGTGTTACCGCGCTTGGTGGTCATTTCTTTTGCCAAGAAATGAAATTGATAAAGGCATCGGCTCTCGAATGATGCTTTCATCAGGCAAATACGAATTTCTTATATTATATCAGCTTTATTCGTTTCAGTCAATCTACGAAGCCAACAAAAAAATTGCCTCCTCTTTGTATGAGGAGGCATTTGTTTTTCAGGATGTTTCGGTGGGGGACAGAAGCGTCAGAACCTCATCTACACTTTTCCCGCTTTCCTGAACCGCTGCAATAATGCGGGCGGCATCTGACTTTTCTTTTTCGGCCTTTAGATTTTTGAGTTCTTCCTTCTTGCTGCGGATTCTCTCCTGTAAAGATTCAATCTCAGCACAGGTGGACTGGATGCGGTCTTCCACGGATACAATAGTGCGTTTTCCTCGCGGCATATATCATCAACCCCTTTTCTGAGCATAATCATACCATTTGGGGAAAAAGAAAATTGTAGAACAATGCGAGAATGCTTCAGTATCCTCATCTATCTCACCAAAAAGAAGCGAGGACATCTCAACCGGTCTACCTGACCATGTTCAGATGTTCTCGTAAGGGGTGCTCTTAGCGAAATACAAAGGTAGCTAATTTTTCTTTGCTCTTTTTCAGAGAGGCAGATTCAGCAACCATTTTGTGAACGGGTACTTCCTTGTCCAAATCTCGCCTCATGCGTTCAAACGCCTTTTGGTCTTTTACAAAAAACTCTTTTGTGATAGATGTGGTCGCCATAACAACACCTCCTCAGTAGCATATGATTTGCAACAAGCTTATTCTAACGTTTTCTTGTATTATTATCATACATGAATCTGTCGGAAATATCAATCATAATGTACGATATCATATGTCAGCTTTTTCCGGATACAATTGCACCATTCAAGAAAAAACATTTTGTAGAAGTATTGTAACCGCAAGCAATGGACATATAAAAATTAAAAATGTATAATAAGGGTATACTACATTCGGCATATTGTATATGTGTTGACTATCTCGTATAAATGTGGTATAATATAGATAGATGGTAAGAGATAGGCCCTCCATAAACATAAAGGAGGTTCGCGCATGGCAAAAAATGTTCGAAACCAAAAATACAATTTATATAAAAAGGAGAAACTCTATGAAGACTATGTCCGTTAAGGTATTCACCCGTATCGCGTGCCTGATTATGGCAGTCGCGATGGCCGTCAGTCTGGTTGGCTGCGGCGTCGATATCACCTCAGTGGGGCTGCCCACCGACATTGTGCTGGAAAAGGGTGAGACCCAGCAGCTCAATATCGAGTATGGCACCGACGACAAGGCCGAGCAGGAAAAGATTGCCGAGGCAGCATCCAAACTGAATCTCACTTGGACTTCCTCCGACGAAACGGTTGCAACCGTCGATGAGACCGGTCTGGTAACCGCAGTTGGTGCCGGTGAGGCTGATGTCACGGTATCCGTTGCAGATGCCAATATTTCTTCCACGACCCACGTAAAGGTCGTGATTACTCCTACCGGAGTCGAGGCTCCCGATTCCATTGAACTCGTCACGAACGGCGAGAACAGCAAAGCCCTTGGAGCCAAAATGACGCCTGAGGATGCAACCGAAGTCAAGCTGGCATACGAGTCCAGCGATGAGAACGTTGCAACCGTCGATGAAAACGGCGTCGTGACCGCAGTCGCAGATGGTGAGTGTGTAATCACCACTTATGTGATTGCTGATATCCCCGCTACTGCAGAGAGTGCAGAAGCAAAGCCTGTTGTAGATGAAGTTGCCGCCTCCGAAGCAGAGGTTGCTGATTCCGCAGCAGATTCCGAAACCCCTGACGACGCAGTTGCCTCTGAGCCGGAAGACATTACCGATACCGATTCTTCGTTCGGTGTTGTGCCTGATGGTCTGAGTGCTGAGACCAAGGTCACTGTTACCACTAAGGTCGAGCAGATTACCCTGAACAAAACCGAAGGTACCCTGACCGTTGGTAACAGCGTTACTGTTACCGCTACTGTCACTCCGGATAACGCAACCAATGCTACCGTCAACTGGACATCCAGTGACGAGAAGGTTGCCACGGTAGATAGCAATGGGAAGGTAACTGCAGTGGCTGCTGGGAATGCCACGATTACAGCAACCAGCGAGTCTGATGGGGATGTGAGTGCTGATTATGCGCTCACGGTAAATAAGGCTGCAGCTAAGCCTGCAACCCGTTATAGCGGAACTACCAGTTCCGCAGGTGCAGCAACCACGCCGAGTTACACTGCACCGTCCGCTCCTTCCGCTTCCACGCCCACTTATGTGCCTGCACCGGCACCGGCTCCCGACCCCGCACCTGCTCCTGCTCCTGCTGAACCTTCTCAGCCGAGCGGCGGTAACTCCGGTGGCGGAATCGCAGGAAGCTACGGGGGCGATTATCTGGACCAGAATCCGGAATTTGGTTATTCCTCCGGTATTGACTGGACGCAGGGTGCGACTCGTTCGTAATTGAAAAGATTACGCACCGCAAGAAATTGCGGGAGAACTGACAATCCGATAGATAGGGATATCTACCATAAA
>OGPK01002890.1_pt1 | contig 10391 bp, 10 predicted proteins | sample 1552921 | NCBI WGS metagenome assembly OGPK01 (sample SAMEA2580264, study PRJEB22360) | human gut metagenome | biome: human gut; feature: human-associated habitat; material: faeces | place: Denmark | collected 2008/2010 | reverse complement strand
TTTTCTGGAAAAATTCGAGTATACTGGAAGCAATCAGCCGGGGGATTCTGTGCTGCCCCGGCCAACAGGGTGCGGCTGTTTTGCAACGAACCAGCCGCTGGGGAGAAGGAGTGGACCCGTATGAAAACAGGATTGATCATGGAAGGCGGTGCCATGCGGGGCATGTTCACTGCCGGTGTTCTGGATGTTCTGATGGAGCAGGGCATCACGGTAGACGGCATGGTAGGTGTTTCGGCGGGAGCAGTGTTCGGCTGCAACTACAAATCCCACCAGATCGGGCGGACCATCCGCTACAACACCACCTATTGCAACGACAAACGCTATGCCAGCTTCCGCAACCTGCTGCGCACCGGCAACCTGTACAGCGAGGATTTCTGCTACCACGAGGTGCCCGAAAAGCTCGATCCGTTCGACGACAAGGCTTTCCGGGAATCCCCCATGGATTACTTTGTGGTCTGCACCGATGTCCGCACCGGCGACCCCATCTATCATAAGTGCCGCACCGGTGATGCGGAGGATGTGCGCTGGATGGAAGCCTCGGCATCCATGCCACTGGCCGCAAAGATCGTCAAGATCGGCTATTACGGCCTGCTGGACGGCGGCGTTGCCGATTCCATCCCCATCCGCTTCTTTGAGTCCATCGGCTACAAGCGGAACCTCATCATCCTGACCCAGCCCAAGGGCTTCGTGAAAAAGAAGAACCCCATGCTGCCCGCCATTCCAGTACAGATGGTAGCCACATCACTACTGATGAACTGCATGGTATCATAAATACCCAGACCGGCATATACCGAACCGCCCGGCGAATTGATATAGATGGAAATATCCTTGCCCGGATCCACCGAATCCAGATAAAGCAACTGAGCCTGCAAAGTATTGGCTGTATAGTCATCAACCTGCGTACCGAGGAAAATGATGCGGTCCATCATCAGACGGGAAAACACGTCCAACTGCGTTACATTGAGCTGGCGTTCCTCGAGGATATAGGGATTCAAATAGCCGGCTTGTGATTTAATCACATCGTCCAGCACCAAACTGTTCATACCAAGATGCTTGGTAGCGTATTTTCTAAAATCATCCATTTCTTTCTATTTTTTAATTTATAAGGATACAAAGAAACAAAAAAGAACACAGAGACACAAAAAAACACAGAGTTATAGTTTGTCAAACTCTGTGTTTCTTTATAAATTTTAGCCGTAGGCTCACATTACTCTTATGCAAACATCTTATTGAACTCTTCAGCAGAAACGTTCTTATGCTCCAGTTCCACCTGAGACTTCAATGCTGTAGCCAATTTAGATTCAACCACACGATTAACCAAACCTTCTATGCTCTCTTTCTTCTTAAGCATTTCCTTTGAGTAGTTTTCCAGGATTTCTTCAGGCACACTCATCATACCATATTGTGCAAACTGTGCGCGGGTAGCTTCCTTAGCCATGTTTGTGATGTCTTCCTGCTCAACCTTGATATCATTGGCTTTCACCAGCTGTTCTTTAATCAGGTGCCAAGTCAGCTCTTCGATGCTCTTGTCATAGTTGTCCTCTACAAAGCTTTCTTCCTTGTCAGGATTGTTCAGACGCATAATGCGCTTCAGTAATGCATCCGGGAATTCCAGCTTGCCTACTTTCTCTGTCAGCATCTTACGTGCGTCAATCAAGAACTTATAGTCACTGTCTGCCACGAACTGGTTGGCAATAACTTCCTTCACTTTGGCACGGAATTCCTCTTCCGTTTTCACATTACCTTCGCCAAATACCTGGTCGAAAATTTCCTGAGTCAAGTCACCCGGAACGAAACGTGTGATTTCTTCTACCTGGAAGCTGAAATTGGATTTTACTTCGGGAGCAGCTTCCTTGTCAATCTTCAATAAAGAAGACAATTCGGCAGCATTTCCGTCCCAAGCAGTATTCGGATTGAATACAAGCACATCGTTCACTTTTGCACCGGCAAAGATAGCTTTCTGTTCATCATTTTTCATGTACGAAGGCATCATTACAGCACCTTCCACCTGAATACCACCCTCTTTGGTATTACCTTCTTCATCCAGTTCAGCAAGCAAACCTTTCAGCATGTCATTGTCCTCGTAAACGTCTACCTTGTCATACTTGCCGTTACGTTGAGTGTAAGCCTTGACCTGGTTATCCACCATTTCGTCTGTAACTTCAATAGTATAGTAATCTACCTTATCTTTTGCACTGACTTCAGCTTTAAATTCCGGAGCCAAAGCAATATCAAACAAGAATTCGAACTCTTCCATAGTATCGAAATCAATTTCCTGCTGCTTGTCTTCGTTGGGCAAAGGCTCGCCCAATATATTTACCTTATTGTCCTGGATATACTTATATACTGTTTCTGAAAGCAGCTTGTTCACCTCTTCAGCCAATGCAGACTTACCATACATTTTCTTAACTAAGCTCATAGGAACCATTCCCTTACGGAAACCGGGAATCTGTGCCTTCTGACGGAAGCTCTTCAATGATTTGTCTACTTTTTCCTGATAATCTGCTTTCTCAAGCTTTACAGTAAGCAGTGCGCTTACTTTGTCAATGTTTTGTAATGAAACGTTCATTCTGACAATTATTTATTTGATTTATACTTTGTTCCATATCTCAAATGGGCGTGCAAAATTAGCGTTATTCTTTCAATTATCAAAAGAACATTGCCGATTTATTTCAGTTTAATTCTTGGATAGAGCGGTAGAAGAGCCCAACCATCGGACTGACAACGGAGGACGTTTATGGGAAAGATACTCAGGGAAAAGACGATGATAAACCGAACCGTCCAGTTTCTATGAAGAGAAATGGGAGTTGCCCGAAGGCACGACAATCTACAAAAATAATTAAGGAAAAACATTGTTTATCCGAATTTTATGCGTTTCTTTGTCGCGGAATGATGGCGCATTAGTTTTTCGATTTCCATTACATGGTTTTTACTTCCGTTTTCAAGAACGCTTTTGTAAACTCTCTGTCGTTGTAATCCATTTATTATTCAGCCTTCCTTCCAAGAGAGTTTTATTCATTATATTTATTTTATCAATTTCATTATGAACATTTATGTTGGAAACCTTAACTACCGCGTTAAGGAGAGTGACCTGCAGAAGGCAATGGAAGATTACGGCACAGTATCTTCTGTAAAATTTATCAATGACCGCACCACCGGACGTTTCAGAGGCATCGCTTTTGTAGAAATGGAAGATGACGCTGCTGCAGCTAAAGCTATTGCCGAACTAGACGGTGCTGAATTCTTCGGCCGCCAGATGGTAGTGAAAGAAGCAAGACCTCCAAAATATTAATCATAGAGATTTAAGGAGAAATAAAAAAGGCCACTGAATGAGTGGTCTTTTTTATTTCTATCAATCGACAGTATCCGGGATTACTTCATAAAATCCTTGCGACGAAGTACGAAGCTATTACTCAGGTACTTTTCACGTACAATCTTATTCTCGGCCAACTCTTCCGGCGTACCTTGGAACAGAATTTTTCCTTCAAATAGCAGATAAGCACGATCGGTAATGCTCAGCGTCTCCTGCACATTGTGGTCAGTAATCAAAATGCCGATATTCCTATCTTTCAACTTCCACACAATCTGCTGAATATCCTCCACTGCAATCGGGTCTACACCGGCAAAAGGCTCGTCCAACATAATAAATTTGGGGTCAATGGCCAGACAACGGGCAATTTCTGTACGGCGCCGCTCGCCACCTGACAACTGGTTACCCTTGTTCTTCCTTACCTTCTGCAAGCGGAACTCTGCAATCAGGCTCTCCAGCTTGTCTTTCTGATACTCCAAAGGCTTGTCGGTCATTTCCAGTACAGATGCAATATTGTCTTCCACACTCATTTGACGGAACACGGAAGCCTCCTGCGCCAAATAACCGATACCCGTCTGCGCACGCTTGTATACCGGATATTTCGTTATATCCAAATCATTCAAGAAGATACGTCCCTCATTGGGAGTAATCAGCCCTACGGTCATATAAAACGAAGTTGTCTTACCGGCGCCATTCGGCCCCAGCAAACCGACAATCTCCCCTTGCTTCACATCAATGGACACATGGCTCACTACCGTACGCTTTCCGTACTTTTTCACCAAATCCTCCGTACGCAGCACCATGCTACCTTCCTCCCGTGGCTCTGCCCCAGCAGTCAAGCTTGGTCCGGCCTGCAGATTTTCCTTAACTTCCTCTACATTGTCCTTTATGCCTTTTTCTTCTTCCATACTCTAAAGGTTTTCGCCGCAAATGTAGCAAAAATAAGCCGAAATAGTGTACATTTGCATTCAAATACTTATATGTCATGTTTAAAGCACTTAAGACAGTGGGACGATATATCATACTGATGGGACGCGTATTTGCTCGTCCCGAACGTATGCGTATGTTTTTCCGCCAATATGTCAACGAGTTGGAACAGCTCGGCGTGAACTCTATCGGCATCGTATTGCTGATATCGTTCTTCATCGGAGCTGTAATCACCATACAGATAAAGTTGAACATCGAGAGTCCTTTCATGCCTCGATGGACAGTGGGATATGTAACCCGAGAAATCATGCTGCTGGAATTCTCCTCCTCCATCATGTGTCTGATTCTGGCAGGAAAGGTCGGGTCAAACATCGCCTCGGAGCTGGGCACCATGCGAGTCACCCAGCAGATAGACGCCCTTGAAATTATGGGTGTCAATTCTGCCAACTATCTCATCCTACCGAAAATTGCCGCTATGGTGACAACCATTCCACTGATGGTGACGTTCAGTATATTCGCCGGTATCATAGGTGCCTTCTGTACTTGCTGGTTCGGCGGTATCATGTCGGCAGTAGATTTAGAATACGGCTTGCAGTACATGTTTGTCGAATGGTTTATTTGGTGCGGCATCATCAAGTCGCTGTTCTTTGCCTTTATCATTGCCAGCGTATCGGCATTCTTCGGTTACACCGTCGAAGGCGGTTCCATCGAAGTGGGCAAGGCGTCCACCGACTCCGTAGTATGCAGCAGCGTACTTATCTTATTCGCCGACCTAATATTAACTCAACTTTTAATGGGATGATTGAACTGAAAGGACTTTGCAAATCATTTGAAGAAAAAGAGGTACTGAAAGATATCAATGCCACTTTCGAGAATGGAAAGACCAACCTGATTATAGGGCAGAGCGGTTCGGGAAAAACCGTACTCATGAAATGTATCGTGGGTCTGCTGACACCGGACAAAGGAGAACTGTTGTATGACCACCGCAACTTCCTCGCCATGGGAAAGAAGGAAAAGAAAGCGCTCCGCCGGGAAATGGGAATGATTTTCCAAAGTGCCGCGCTGTTCGATTCCATGACGGTACTGGACAATGTGATGTTTCCACTGAACATGTTCAGCAACGATACCCTGCGCGATCGGACTCGTCGTGCCATGTTCTGCTTGGAGCGTGTAAACCTGATTGAAGCCAAAGACAAATTTCCCGGAGAAATCAGCGGCGGTATGCAGAAACGCGTAGCCATTGCCCGTGCCATTGCCCTAAACCCGCAATACTTGTTCTGTGACGAGCCGAATTCAGGACTTGACCCCAAGACCTCGCTTGTCATCGACGAACTGATACAAGATATAACCCGAGAATACAATATGACTACTCTCATCAACACTCATGACATGAACTCTGTAATGGGTATCGGAGAAAAAATCATCTATATTTACGAAGGACACAAAGAATGGGAAGGCAATAAAGACGATATCTTCACTTCCACCAACGAGCGGTTGAACAGTTTCATATTTGCATCTGACCTATTCCGGAAAGTCAAAGAAGTGGAGATACAGAACCTTGAAGGATAAAACCACACCTCATTTTCTAACCTATTACATAAGAAAGCGTCCGGAAGCTATGTTCCGGACGCTTTCTCTTCATAAAACCAGTTAATAGAATCGACTATATCATCACGATATATTTTACTTCTGCCGGATATAGATATTTATCGGAGTTCCGGTCAACTTCCATTTCTCACGCATCTTATTTTCCAGGAATCGTCTGTAAGGCTCTTTCACATATTGTGGAAGATTTGCAAAATAAACAAATGACGGCACCTGGGTATTGGGCAACTGCGTAATATACTTTATCTTGATATACTTACCCTTAATTGAAGGGGGTGGATACGCCTCGATAAGCGGCAGCATTTCCTCGTTCAAACGAGCTGTCGGAATACGCGTCATACGATTTTCGTACACATCACGCGCCTCTTCCAATACCTTCAGAATACGCTGTTTGGTCAGTGCCGAAGCAAAGATGATAGGAAAATCCACAAACGGAGCGAAACGGTTGCGGATAGCATCTTCGAAAGTCTTCATCACCTTCACAGTCTTGTCCTTCACCAAGTCCCACTTGTTCACCACAACCACCAGCCCCTTGGCATTCTTCTGTATCAAGGAGAAGATATTCAAATCCTGGCTTTCGATGCCACGCGTAGCGTCTACCATCAAAATACATACATCTGCATTCTCAATGGAACGAATGGAACGGATAACAGAGTAGTACTCCAAATCCTCATTCACCTTGTTCTTCTTACGGATACCCGCCGTATCTACCAGGTAGAAATCAAAACCGAATTTATTGTAGCGGGTATAGATAGAATCGCGCGTGGTACCGGCAATCTCCGTCACGATGTTGCGGTCTTCTCCAATAAAGGCATTGACTATGGAAGACTTTCCGGCATTAGGGCGTCCCACTACTGCAAAGCGGGGAATATCCTCGTCCAGAATTTCATCAGATTCCTTCTTGAACTTGCCGACGATAAGGTCCATCATGTCGCCCGTACCGCTACCCGTTACAGCAGAAATACAATAAGGGTCACCCAAACCCAAACTATAAAACTCAGGGGCATTGTATTGCAGTTCATGATTATCAGTCTTATTGGCAACCAGCAACACAGGCTTCTTGGCACGACGCAAGATGGCAGCCACCTGCTCGTCGAGGTCCGTAACTCCGTTCATCACATCCACCACAAACAGAATCACGTCGGCTTCGTCCACCGCCATCAATACCTGCTTACGAATCTCTTCTTCGAAAATATCATCAGAGTTCACTACCCAACCGCCGGTATCTACCACAGAGAACTCACGTCCCAACCATTCGGTCTTTCCATATTGGCGGTCACGGGTGGTTCCTGCCTCTTCGTTAACAATAGCCTGTCTTGTTTTGGTCAGGCGATTAAATAATGTAGACTTTCCCACATTGGGACGTCCTACGATTGCAACTAAATTTCCCATAGTTCACACTCTTTGTTTTTTGCGACTGTCACAGTCGTATGAATAACTCTTAATCCAGCTGATAACCAAAATTACGCAGTTCCTTGTCCGAACTCCGCCAATCCTTATCAACTTTCACAAACGTCTCCAGGAATATCGTTTTCCCGAAAAACCTCTCCAAATCACGGCGCGCTTCAGTAGCCACTTTCTTCAAAGCCTTCCCCTGCTTGCCTATGATAATACCTTTTTGCGAATCACGCTCCACATAGATTACGGCACTGATATGAATCTTCTTTGCCTCCTCCTTAAACTGTTCTACCATCACCTCCACCGAATAAGGGATTTCCTTATCGTAGTACAACAGAATTTTCTCACGGATTATTTCGGTCACGAAGAAACGCGCCGGCTTGTCCGTCCACTGGTCCTTGTCGAAATAAGGAGGTGAGTCGGGCAACAGCTCCTTCACCCGCTTCATGACATAATCCACATTAAATTTCGAAGTAGCAGAGATAGGAATAATTTCCGCCTTCGGCAGCAATTCCTTCCATGCTTCCACCAGTTCCACCAGCTTTTCCTGGTTGCTTAAATCAATCTTATTGATAAGCAGCAATACCGGAACGTCCAAGTGTCCTACTTTCTCCACAAAATCATTATGCTTGTCGGGAGTCTCAACCACATCTGTCACATACAGCAACACATCTGCATCCGCCAATGCCGAAGTGGAGAAATTAAGCATGGACTCCTGTAACTTATAGTTTGGCTTCAATACACCCGGAGTGTCCGAAAACACAATTTGCATGTCATCCGTATTATAGATGCCCATAATCCGATGACGGGTGGTCTGCGCCTTGAAAGTGGCGATAGAAATGCGCTCACCTACCAAAACGTTCATCAATGTGGATTTGCCCACATTCGGATTTCCCACGATATTTACAAAACCTGCTTTGTGCATGACTTCAGTATTTGAATTGAGACAAAAAAACGCATCGAATCGAAATAGGATGCGTTTTTATCATATTATATTTAGCAATAGTATGTTACTGCTTCTTTCCGTCGTATCCCCACTTCACATACACGGCTCCCCAGGTAAATCCTGCGCCGAATGCAGTGAAAATAAGGTTGTCGCCTTTCTTCAGCTTATCTTCAAAGTCCCAGATGCAAAGAGGCAACGTAGCAGCACTGGTATTGCCGTAACGTTCGATATTAATCAGTACTTTCTCACGAGGAACTTCCAGACGATGTGCCACAGCATCAATGATACGAAGATTGGCCTGGTGCGGAATCACCCAGTCAATGCTATCCTTTGTCAGACCGTTTTTCTCGGCAATGGCCGCGCTAACATCCGACATATTGGATACGGCATACTTAAACACAGTACGTCCTTCCTGATAAATGTAATGCATGTGGTTGTCTACAGTAAAATAAGAGGGAGGACAAACCGACCCACCCGCTTTCATATGCAGGAAAGGCAAACCTTTGCCGTCGGTTCTCAGAATAGCATCCATAATACCTACATCTTCTGTTGTCGGCTCGAGCATGAAAGCTGCAGCGCCGTCTCCAAAGATAGGACAAGTAGCACGGTCTGTATAATCAACCATTGACGACATCTTGTCGGCTCCCACAATGATAACCTTCTTATATCTTCCAGAACGGATGAAATTGGCCGCCGTCTCCATCAGATAGAGAAATCCGCTGCAGGCTGCCTGCAAGTCAAAAGCATATGCATTTTTCAGCCTTAACTTATCACATAAAATAGAAGCTGTAGAAGGGAAATGATAATCCGGAGTGGAAGTAGCTACAATCACCAGATCTATATCATCCGGATCCGCGCCAGTACGTTGCATCAGCTGTTTGGCAGCTTTACGCGCCATATAGGAACTACCTAACCCTTCTTCATTCAGGATACGTCTTTCCTTTACTCCGATACGAGTCATAATCCATTCGTCATTGGTATCCACCATTCTTGAGATTTCGTCGTTTGTCAAGACGTAATCAGGTACATAACCGCCGACTCCTGTAATTACTGCATTTATTTTTTCCATTAAAATCTTGTTTACTTATAGAACTACTGAAACAACGGTAGTCTAAAAAGGTTTGCTTATTAAATTACAAATCTTTTTAGACGCCCGATATTCAAGTATAAGTTTTAGTCAAACTGACCGTAATTATACGGCAGCTTCCTTTTCAACTGCAAGCTTACCTCTATAGTAACCACATGCACCACATACAGTGTGATATACATGCCACTCACCACAATTCGGGCAAATAGCCAGTGTAGGAGCTACTGCTTTATCATGAGTTCTTCTCTTTGCAGTTCTTGTTTTTGACTGTCTTCTCTTAGGATGTGCCATTTTCTTTAATCTTTAATTGTTATCTAATATTTTCTTTAATTCGTCCCAACGCGGGTCTACCTGCGTTTCTTCTTCATTCATCAGCTCCACCTCTTCTTCCGGAGCAAATGTGTCCTCAGCCATATCATCATCCGGAGTAGTGCGCATATGCTTACTCAATTTGCTGGTCATTGCCTTGTTACACTTACCCGGAGCATGCACATGCTTCATGGGGATGGCCAAAGCTACAAACTCGTACATAAACCATGCTACATTAATCTCACCTTCCTCTTCGGGAATTACTATGAGATTGTCACCTTCTTCGGCATATTCATGACCGAACTTAACCAGCAGCTTATCTGTCGAGCTGACAAGCTGTTCCATATCGTCCAAACAACGGTCACATGGCACCCACACCATTCCGTCTGTCTGGAAGTTCAATTCGAAAGCACGAGATGTTTTCTTTACAACTAACACCACATTGACTTTACCCTTCTGCACTTCCGGTCCATCAATATTGGCAAAGAAAAGGTTGTCTAGCACAAACTCATATTTGCATGAATCTGCTTGCATACCTTTCAGGTCTATTTTGTATTTATCAAACTTTCCCAAAGCTTCTTTTGTTTATTCGGGCGACAAAGATACGAATAATTATCCTCATTATGTAGTATTTAGAGTAAAATATTCATTTTTTATGTTCATTTCACCCTGATATCACTACAAATCAGCAGAAAACTCATGGCCTAAAACACAAGAACAATCCATGCCGGCATCCAAGTATATGTAAAGATATAAAACGAACAAAGCCTCCGTATCCTTATCAGACACGGAGGCTTCTTCTGAAAACG
>OGPK01002878.1_pt1 | contig 10419 bp, 11 predicted proteins | sample 1552921 | NCBI WGS metagenome assembly OGPK01 (sample SAMEA2580264, study PRJEB22360) | human gut metagenome | biome: human gut; feature: human-associated habitat; material: faeces | place: Denmark | collected 2008/2010 | reverse complement strand
GCTGTGCCCGAATGTGCGCGGCTATCTGGTGCCGAGCCACGCCTCGTTTGAGATCGGCTACCGCCTCGCGATGGAGGCGATGGACCTGCGCCCGCTGTTTGACCTCGGCATGCGATTGGGCGAGGGGAGCGGCTGTCCGCTCGCCTTTCAGGTGCTCGACGCTGCGTGCGCTGTCATCAACGACATGGCGACCTTTGACGAGGCGGGCATCAACGACGACTATCTGGACGAAATTCGCCGGGGCGACCAGTTCACGCCCTGAGAGAAGGGAACGCGCATGGGAACGCTGATCATGATCTCCGGTGCAAACGTCACCGGCCGCTCCGCACAGAACGGCATTTCGCGGCCGTTTGCCGAGCGCATCGTCGCGCGCACGACAGGCGAGCGCTATTACATCGCCACGATGCGCCCCTGCTCGGAGGAAAATTTGCAGCGCATCGAAAAGCACCGCGAGCAGCGAAAGGACCTGCAATTTACGACGCTTGAATGCCCATATCAGGTCGGCGCGGCGGAGGTCGAAAGGGACGGCGTCGTGCTGCTTGAGGATGTGTCGAATCTGCTGGCAAACGCGATGTTCGAGCGCGGCGGGGATGAAGCAAGCGTGTACGCGGACATCGAAGCGCTGTGCTCGCGCTGTCGTCTGCTCGTCGCCGTGACGATCACAGGCCTGTGCGCCGACGGCTACGACGGCGAGACGGCGGCTTACATCCGCGCGCTGAACGGCCTGAATCAGCGGCTGCACGACCGCGCTGCGGCGGCAGTCACGATGAAAGACGGCACGCCGTTTGCCGAAAAGGGAGACCTCGATGAGATTATTTGAATCGCTTCTGATCGCGCTGTCGACGTACAGCGCGGTGCCCGTTCCGCAATTTGAGTGGAACGAGAAAAATATGCGTTACGCGATCTGCTTTTTCCCCGCGGTGGGTGTTCTCTGCGGCGCGGCGCTCTGGCTGTGGGCTGTACTTGCGCAGGCGACGGGCATGAGCGGCGTGCTGTTCGCGGCAATCGCGGCATGCCTGCCGATTCTGGTGACGGGCGGCATCCATATGGACGGCTATCTCGACACGGTGGACGCGCTCTCGTCGCACCAGACGCGCGAGAAAAAGCTCGCGATCATGAAAGACGCCAACTGCGGCGCGTTCGCGGTCATTTACGGCGGCGTGTACCTGCTCGCCTACGCGGGCTTTGCCTACGAGGTGTTCGCCGCGGGGCATATTTTGCTGATTTGCCCGCTGTTCGTGCTCTCTCGCGCGCTGTCGGGCCTGTGCGCGGTGAATCTGCCGAACGCGCGAAAGTCCGGCATGCTCTGCGCCTTCACAAGCGGCGTCCAGCGCCGCACGGCGACAGCCGCGCTCGCGCTCGCCGGCCTTACCGCAGTTGCGACGATGGTTTGGATGTCTCCCGCAGTCGGCGGAATGGCGGCGGCGTTTGCGGTGCTTTCCGCGCTCAAGTATCGCAGATTTGCGCTGGCGCAGTTTGGCGGCGTGACGGGGGATACGTCGGGCTTCTTTTTGCAGCTCTGCGAGCTCTGTGGCCTGATCGGCATTTGGATCGGAGGGCTGCTGTGATCGACATTTTCTTCATCCGCCACGGCGCGACAGAGGGCAACCTCCGCCGCCGCTACATCGGCCGCACGGACGAGCCGCTGTGCGAGGCGGGCATCGCACAGGTCAAAGCGCTGCAAAAGCGGGGACTTTCAGTCGATCGGCTTTTTGTCAGCCCGCTGCTGCGCACGCGGCAGACGGCGGACATTCTTTTTCCGAAGATGCCCTATACCGTCGTGGACGGCTTGATTGAGACGGACTTTGGCCGCTTTGAGGGGAAGTCCGCCGACGAGCTCTTGGGCGACCCCGCCTATCAGGCGTGGGTCGACGCGATGTGCCTGACGCCCATCCCCGGGGGCGAGAGCGTGGCGGATTTCAAAATACGCTGCTGCGAGGCGTTTGCGGAGACGATCCGAACCGTGCCGGACGGCTCGCGCGTGGGATTCGTCGTCCACGGCGGCGTCATCATGGCGATCATGGAGGCCTATGCATTCCCGAAGAAGGACTTTTACGCCTACCACATCGAAAACGGCGAATGCCTGCAAGGCGTGTATGACGGAGAAACAATTCAGATCAAATAGTGAATACCGCCAGCATTCCGGATATCTTTCCGGAACGCGGACGGTATCTTTATATGGTATCGGTGTGGTTACACCGTCGGCGCGGCGTAGACCCCGTCGTACTCGCTCCCCCACTGCCGCGCCACTGGATGCGGATGGAGCAGCGTGCGCCGCCCGCGGAAAGGAATGAATTGATCTCACACATCGACCAGAGCTTCGTGACGGGATCCTGCTGGCGGATGCACATGTTGTGCGTCTCCTGCGAGTTTGTGTACATGGTGCCGTCGATCGCAATGCTTGCAGAAATGCTGCTGCCGTTGAGCGTCTGTGTCTCGATCGTGCTGCCGTCGTAGATGGTCGTTCTGCGCAGGTCGACCAAAACGGGCGCGGCAGTGTTCTTCGGCGCGATGCTGATGCGCAGCGCGCTGGCCGACGCGCGTTGATAGGTCAAAATCAGGTCCTTGAGCGGAATATTCAGCGTGCTGTCTGCCGCGGAGAGGTCGACATGGTACTCGGTGAACGGCGCGAATAGAATAGGCGTCGTCAACTCCTGCTCGCTGGTTTGGAAGTGCAGCTTGTAGCTCAGTGGGGTGTCCTACGCGACGGTGATGACCGGCGTTTCGCCGGTGTCGCCTTTCTCGCCTTGGATGCCCTGTTCTCCTCGAGGTCCCTCAGGACCCGTAGAGCCATTGATATATGCACAACCAGAAAATGCCGCAACCATGCGGCTTTTAGCAATTCTAAAATAATTTAACATCCTCTATGATTACACCTAAAACGCCGTAGCAAGGTTGGACAAGCCTTGATATGGCGTTTTTAAGGTAGAAGCAAGCTCACGCCTTAGTTATCAGCGATTATTGAGAATCAAAATCTGCTGTGGACGAAACGTGACGATGCACAAGTTAGTTTGCCCATAGAGATCAATACGAAAGGCAAAAGGTATCTTAGTTGAGTGCCATTTTATATATCAGGGAAGTGATAAAAGACATGAGGCTACCGCTAAATTTGCCCTATTACTACGGACACACTGGTGAACAATACGCTTTTTCAGTATCCCCAAATTGTTAATTACCGACAGCCATTTTGATGGTATTTCTTCTGATGCGAAGCTGTTATATGGGCTTCTGATGGATCGTATGGAATTATCCTACCGAAACGGCTGGATCGACGAGCAGAATAAAAAAACAAACGCCCTTCGTCAAGCAGACGGAGGGGCGTTTTCTGGTATTTTGCAACAAAAAGGCATCACCCCGTCAAATCGTTAAAAAAATGACAGATTAATACGATTTTAACTTAAAATTGACCAAATCAATAAAATAGTTGGTTCTTTTTGTCAGAAACGCCAGAAATAGGATTGAACCTTGACTTTAGTAGTTTTGATAGATATAATGACCTCAATCTTTATCAGACATAGGACAAATGACAAAGACTTAACGATCGCTGGAGGTAACTGTGTATGAAACATGGGAGACTAATCATAGCTGCGCTGGTAGGGGCCATGCTGATCACAAGCCTGGCCGGCTGTGGCAGTAAAGGAACAAACGATGGGGAGAGCGGCGAATATCAAAAGATCAACCTCTCCATGGCAGTCAACGGAACGGATACGCAGATCGACTCGCTGGTAGCGCGTCACTTTGCCGACCTTGTGTCTGAGCGCTCGGGCGGGAACATCGTGATCGACGTGTTCTCAAACGATACACTGGCGGGTGGCAACAGCACCAAGGGTGTTGAGTACATCGCCGTGGGCGGCTCGGATCTGGGTGCTTACGCAACGTGCGTGCTCGCAAATCTGGAGCCGAAGCTCTCGGTCGCGACGCTGCCGTGGTCGTTTACGTCCTATCAGCAGGCGCGCGAGGTCATCGATACCACCGGCGGCGAGTATTACGCTGAGATGCTGGCGAACAAGGGCATCACGTACCTTGGCTCGTTCCACAACGGCTTCCGTCAGCTGACGAACAGCAAGCACGCCGTCACCACGCCGGAGGACCTGAAGGGCCTTAAAATTCGTGTCCCCGGCTCCGCGGTGTACATGGGTGTTTTCAAGGCGCTGGGCGCCAGCCCGACGGCCATGAGCTGGAGCGAGGTCTTCACTGCCATCCAGCAGGGCACCATCGACGGGCAGGAGAACGGCTGCTCGGTGACGAAGTCTGCCAAGATGGACGAAATTCAGGATTACATGACCATCTGGAACTACAGCTACGAAAACGACCTCTTCGTCGCCAACACAAAGGTCTGGGAGAACCTGGAGGACAACACGAAAGAGCTTCTCCAGCAGTGCGCCACGGAGTCCTGCGAGTGGGGCCGTGACCGCCTTGAGGCGGAAGAGGATGAGCTCATCAAGGGCTTCCAGGAAGAAGGTATGCAGGTCGATATCCTGACCGAGGATCAGCTCCAGGCCTTCAAGGAAGCGGTTGCCGGTGTGACGGCTGAGCTGAAGCAGAGCTACGGCGAGGAAGCCTGCGCGGCCTTCGGCATCAATTAAGGAGGGGAAGACATGTTAAGCAAGATCGAAAAATTGGTAGCCTGTGTTTGCGTCTCCATCATGGCAGTGCTGGTCTTCGTCAAAGTGATCGCCCGCTATGTATTCGGCAATTCGCTGGCAGTTTCCGATGAGATGTCCACGTATCTGTTCGTTCTGATGAGCTTCATGGGTACGGCCGTCGCCGCCCGCCGCAAGGCGCATCTGGGCCTGTCTATCGTCACCGACCATGTCAGCCCCCGCGCACGCCTGATCATCAGCGTGGTCATGTATGCCATTTCCGCGCTGTTCTGCCTCCTGATTGTCATTTTTGGCATCCAGATGGTCATCAGCCAGTATCAGATGGGTCAGGAGACCGCCACGATGCAGTGGCCTGAGTGGATTTACGGCTCGTTTGTCCCCGTCGGCGCAGCGTTCGCCATGATGGCTTTTTTGCAGACCATGGTGCAGATGTATAAGGAATTCAAGGCAGAGGAGGACAAATAAATGGTAGGTATCGTTTTACTGGGTGTTTTTGTATTGCTGCTGGCGCTCGGCGCACCTATCGCGGTCTGCCTCGGTATGTCCAGCGTGAGCGCGATCCTTGTGCAGGGTGCAGGCAAGCCGCTCGAGGCCATCATGAGCGTTCTGCCCCGTCTGTGCTCTTCGGCGAGCAGTAAGTTTGTCCTGCTGGCCATCCCATTTTTCATCCTGTCCGGCAACGTGATGGAGAAGGCCGGTATCTCCGGCCGCCTCATCAATCTGGCGGAAAAGTGCCTCGGTCACATCCGCGGCGGCATGGCGATGGTCTGCGTGGTCGTCTCCTGCTTCTTCGCTGCTATTTCCGGTTCGGGTCCGGCAACGGTTGCGGCTCTGGGCCTCATCATGATCCCGGCGCTCGTCAAGGCCGGCTATCCCGCTTCGTTTTCCTGCGCGCTGATGGCCGCGGGCGGCGCGATCGGCGTCGTCATCCCGCCGTCCATCACCTTCGTTGTGTACGGCTCCATCGCGGACGCCTCCATCACGGACCTGTTCGTCTCCGGCGTTGTACCCGGCCTTCTGATGGGTCTCGGCCTGATCGTGGCCGCCATGCTCATGGGCCGCAGGATGGACCTCAAGGTCCTGCCCAAGGCCAGTGGCAAGGAGCGCCTGGCTGCGTTCAAGGACGCCTTCTGGGGCCTTCTGATGCCCGTCATCATCCTCGGCGGTATCTACGGCAGCGTGTTCACCCCGACGGAAGCCGCCGCGGTCTCCGTGTTCTACGGCCTGATCGTGGGTGTGTTCATCTACCATGAGATCGACTTCAAGAAGCTGAAGGACATCACCGGCGGCAGCGTAGAAGCCACCGGCGGCAGTGCTGAGATCATTTCCCAGGATGAAAACGCAACGCTCTATGCGGAAAGCGATGGTATAGATGCCGATAATATGAACGATTCAGGCGGTATGAGCATCACCGGCGGCAGCACCGTCATTTTCTTCATCATCGTCAACATCGTGCTGCTGATCGCGGGCTGCTTCCTCGATTCCACCTCCGCGCTCTACATCTTCACGCCGTTGTTTGCGCCGGTCGCTCTGCAGCTGGGCATCGATCCCATCCACCTCGGCACCGTAATGATCGTGAACCTGGCCATCGGCCTGATCACCCCTCCTGTGGGCGTCAACCTGTACACCGCCTGCAGCATCGCCAAGATCAAGATCGAAGAGATCACAAAGGGCATCATCCCATGCCTGCTTGCAGAACTTGTGGTGCTCCTCCTCATCACATATATTCCCAGTCTCTCTTTGATGTTCGTGGGTTGACCTCTCTATGCAAAAAAGCTTCGGACCGCTATGTCCGGAGCTTTTTTGTACAAAACGGCAGAAAAACGGGAGAAAAAATCATAAAAAAGAAAATTTTAAAAAGGACTTGACTTTGTCAGACAAAGCGCTATACTGTAATTGTCATTTGTCCGACATAGTATAAAGAAACCACAGAACCAAACTTATTCATGAGGTGATTTTTGTGAAAACCGACCGGCTGATAGGAATTGTCACGCTGCTTTTGCAGAAAGGTATTTCCATCAAGGAACTGAAAAACACCGCCACGCAGATGCGCATGAAGGTCATTGACATGATTTACAAGGCGCAGTCCGGTCATCCGGGCGGCTCGCTTTCCGCGGCGGACTTTGTCACTGCCTGCTACTTCAAGTACATGAACATCGACCCGAAGGATCCCCGCTGGCCGGACCGCGACCGCATGGTGCTCTCCAAGGGTCATGTGTGCCCCATCCAGTATGCCTGCCTGGCAAGCGTTGGCTTTTTCCCTGAGTCTGAGCTCGACACCCTGCGCAAGGAGGGCTCGATTCTTCAGGGTCACCCCTCGATGAACCGCTGCCCCGGCATTGATATCTCCACCGGCTCTCTCGGTCAGGGCCTCGCCTGCGCGGTCGGCATGGCCATGGCGGGCAAGATGGACCACAAGGACTACAAGGTCTTCTGCGTCGTCGGCGACGGCGAAGCGCAGGAGGGCGAGATCTGGGAGGCTGCCAACACGGCGCACAAGTACGGCCTCGACAACCTGATCGTCTTTGTCGACTACAACAACCTGCAGCTCGACGGCACCTGCGACGAGATCATGCCCAACGGTGACCTGGGCGAAAAGTTCAAGGCCTTCGGCTGGGAGACGCTCGAGCTCGACGGCCATAGCATGGAAGAGATCGTCGCGTGCATCGACAAGTGCTACGCCTCTAAGAACGGCAAGCCCAAGTGCCTGTATGCCCACACCGTCAAGGGCAAGGGCGTTTCCTTCATGGAAAACCAGTGCGGCTGGCACGGCGTTGCCCCGAATGATGAGCAGTACGCGCAGGCCATGGCTGAGCTCAAGGCCCAGCTGATCGATTAAGCGAGGAGGGAAGAGCAATGAGTGAGAAAAAAATGATCGCCACTCGCGAGGGCTTCGGCAAGGAGATCGTCGCGCTCGGCAAGGAGAATCCCGACATTCTGGTCGTTGATATTGATATCGGCAAGAGCTGCAAGACCGGCGAATTCCGCAAGGAGCTGCCGGACCAGTACATCAACGTCGGCATCGCCGAGCAGAACGGCGCGGGCGTTGCCGCGGGCCTTGCCACCTGCGGCAAGATCCCCTTTGTCGTCACCTATGCCGTGTTCGGTTCCCTCCGTATGTGCGAAATGATCCGCCAGGAGATCTGCTACCCCAACCTGAACGTAAAGATCGCCTGCTCCCACGGCGGCGTGACCCCCGCCAACGACGGTGCTTCCCATCAGGCCATTGAGGATATGGGCGTTCTGCGCACCATCCCCAACATGACCGTCATCATGCCCGCGGACTACAACTCCGCCCGCAAGCTCGTCCGTCAGGCCGCTGAGGTCTACGGCCCCGTGTATCTGCGCTTCACCCGTGATGCCATCCCCCAGATCTACGACGAGGATGTGGAGTTTACCATCGGCAAAGCTCATCAGATCCAGGACGGCAAGGACGTCGTTATCATCGCCAACGGCGATACCGTCCGTCTCGCGATCGAGGCCGCCAAGGTGCTCGAGGGCAAGGGCATTTCCGCCCGCGTGCTCGACATGCACACCATCAAGCCGCTCGACGTGGAGGCTGTGACCGCCGCGATCAACGAGGTCGGCAAGATCATCACGGTCGAGGACCACAACATCCTCAACGGTCTCGGCTCCGCCGTGTGCGAGGTCGCCGCCGAGATGGGCAAGGGCATCGTCAAGAGAGTCGGCATTCAGGACCAGTTCGGCCAGTCCGCGCCCTATGAGCGCCTGCTCGCCATGAACGGCGTGACGGTCGAGAACATCACCGAGATCGCCGAGACGCTCGTCAAGGGCTGAGAAAAACCAGTTAAATAACATTCATCATAGAATTATCTGATACAGGAGGTTATTTACCATGAAAATCGGATTTGTCGGCTGCGGCGCGATCGGCAGCTGCTATGCAAGCTATCTGTCCCGCGAGCATGAGGTCTGCGTGCTGGATACCTATGCTCCGGTCATCGAGTCCATCAAGAAAAACGGCATTCTCGTAGACGAGTGCGTGCCCGGCACGGGCACCGGCGAGACCGTCGTCTTCCATCCCGCCATGGCGACGACCGACCCCAAGGAGATCGGCGTTGTGGATCTTCTGATCGTGTTCGTCCACTATCAGTATCTTGAAGCGGCTGTGCGCAACGCGCTGCCGATGATCGACAAGCACACCATGATCCTCTGCCTGCAGAATGGTCTGGGCAACTACGATGAGATCGCCAAGGTCGTGCCCGAAGAGCAGATCATCATCGGCAACACTGCGTTTGGCTCCACGCCCGTGGCTCCCGGCCATGTCAAGCACACCGGTACCGGCGTGACGAACATGGGTTCCCTGAAGGCCCCCATGGCCAAGGTCGAGGAAATGGCCGAGGGCCTGCGCGCCGCCGGTCTTGAGGTCCAGGTCCACGAGAATGTGATGAACGCCATCTGGCACAAGCTGCTGGCGAACGTCGCCATCAACGGCATGAGCGCCCTGCTCGAGACCAAGAACGGCTTTGTCGACGGCAACCAGTACGCCCACGAGGCGGCCCGCATGCTGGTCGAAGAGGCCATCGTCGTGGCGAACGCCTGCGGCTGCACGCTCGACCATGACGCCGAGTTGGAGCACGCCTATGAGGTCTCTCGCATGACTGATGAGACCATCAGCTCCATGGTGCAGGACGTCACGCATCACCGCGAGACCGAGATCCGTATCATCACCGGCGCTGTCTGCCGACTCGGAAGTGAGCACGGAATTACCACGCACTGCAACGACCTGATGCTCCAGCTCGTGCTGGCCAAGCAGTCTATCTACCTCGGCCGGTAAAAAAAGCCGTGCGGCGCTGTGCCGCGGCAAACGACGCAAAGCGGCTCGCGCAGCCTGCGCCCATATGAATTCCTGCAAAAAACGGCAGCTTGCCGTTGATTCCTTCCTGAATGAGCGGGCGGTCTCGCGGTTGTGCCGGCGTACTGGTACATCTGCCGCCCGCCGCTTTTATGAAAGACGATTTTCATTGACGAAACCTCAACTTTGTATTATGTTATACATAGGAATCATATTGTCAGGCATAAAAGGAGAAAATTATGAACGATACGCCCGGATATGTGAAAAATTTGAAAAAAGAGTCTGTGGTGCAGAGTGTCATCAACTGCCTGACAGACGCCATGCGCAATAAAGAGCTCAAGCCCGGCGACCGCATCCCACCCGAGCCGGAGCTGGCCGCGTCGATGGGCGTTGCCCGCAGTTCCGTACGTGAGGCCATCAAAATCCTCTCCTACCTCGGCGTGCTGGAGAGCAAGCGTTCAGAGGGGACCTTTGTTTGCAGCGGCTTCCAGGAGAGCATGATCGATCCGATGATCTACGGCATCATCCTGAATCAGGATTCCTTCGACAATCTGATGGAGCTGCGTGAGATGGTCGAGACCGGCATCATGCGCCTTGCCAGCCAGAAGTATGACGAGGAGGATGGCCATGCGCTCGAGGCGATGCTCGAACAGATGAAAGAGATCGTCCACAGCGGTGACAACGAGGTCGATCGCTTCTTCGCCGTGGACAACGAGTTCCACGACCTGGTCTCGCAGATGGGCAAAAATCCGCTGGCCGACAAGATCAGCCGCGTCGTGCGCACGCTGACGCACGCCGTCCGTTACGAGACCGTCAGCACGATGATCACGAGCGGCAGAGGCGACGAGCTCGTCGCCGCGCACAGCAAGCTCCTTGAGATCCTCAGGGGACACGAGGGAGAGGACGTGGAGGAGATCGTCCGCGGCACCTACTTCGGCGATATCATCCACGGCGAAGAGAAGTAACTGAAAATGCAAGGCCCGCCGTCGCAGATGCGACGGC
>OGPK01002867.1_pt1 | contig 10468 bp, 10 predicted proteins | sample 1552921 | NCBI WGS metagenome assembly OGPK01 (sample SAMEA2580264, study PRJEB22360) | human gut metagenome | biome: human gut; feature: human-associated habitat; material: faeces | place: Denmark | collected 2008/2010 | reverse complement strand
CACAGAAATTGGTGGCAGGCTTTCCACGGGAGCAGGCTCCGAAGGAACGGTCACATGAGCCACTTCGGATGCAGAATGCGTTTGGATTTCCTGCTTTTCTGGTTCCTTGACACCCTCTCCGATTTTTTTAACATCAAGAGTCGGGGAAATAATCTGTTGTTGTTTTTTCTGTCTGTCTTCTTCTTCTAACTTGTCTTTTACATCACTTGGAACAAGAATTTCACTTTTCTGTTCTTCTTCCCCCTGATATTCCTCAAAGAGTTTTTCATACTCACTTTGATTTGCTCGTATGTAATCCATAAATGTTGGGACATGAGTTCCATTTGTAAATTCTTTTTCCCGCTTATAAAGCCTATAAGCAATCAAGGCGCACAAAAAGGACGCAATCGCAAACAAGCAATACAATACATTAACGAACTCATAATGACCAGCGTCAAGAATAAAGCTTGGCAGCAAATCATACTGATTCCCGATAAAGCAAAATCCCGACAAAGCAATGCAGACCATGGTTGCAATGATAAGTCCACCAATCATATGCCACGCACTATCTCTCACACAAAGATAAGTGCGGAATCACTTCCTTCCTTACTCAAATTCTCACCATTCAGGGTTGAATGCGGTTAAATCTGTGAACAGTGAGTTAGTAGAATTGATTTTTGCGATTTTCCAAGAACCATTCGTATAAGTCATCGTCACAGCAGCGCATCGATGGCATTCGCCGGATGATAAGACTGCATTATAACGAATATTCATAGTGATGGAATCACTGCTGGAAAAGTGGTAAATGTAAGCATCAGGATATCCTGCCACAGATTCGGCGCTCAATACCTCGATACGAGATACGGCGTTTGCTTCATTTGCAATAGCAGCTTGCTTATCATCTCCGTCTACATCGAAGATGGCAGATACTGCATTGGAATCAAGCAAATATGCGCTGTAAGAATCTCTATCAGCACCCGTACGCATCATATCAAATACGCTGTTCGCACAGTCCACAAAATACTGATTGATTTCCTTCTTCTGGTCTTCTGTGAACACAGCCATAGCAATCGGCAATGCTGAGCCATAAGAAGATGTGCTTGCGTTGATGATTTTACCAGAATACTTACCGATACTTGTATTCAACACGCAGTCAGGAGAACTGTCCGTCTCAATAACTCTCGGAAGATTGAACGCGTATCCATAATTGCTGTCACTGGCGGCGTATGTCGACATATCGACATCATTGATACTTACGGAGCTGACAGGCGCATAAAAGGTATAGTCGGTAGAAAGTCCGGTCGGAGGGGTGATATTCCACTCCTTACCGTCAAAATCGCTTTTGTATTCAACGAAGTTACTCTTATCTTCATTGGGCTCTTCAAAGAACACATTGATTGTTGCGACTTTTCCGTCTTTGCTGGACTGGATTTTAATATCATGCAAATCCTCCGTCTGCAAGGATTCATAGTTATTACTGACAATCCAGCCATCAAGAGTATCGCCAAAGATGTTTACTGAGCCAAGCGCTGTTGCGATTTTTGCGGCATCCTTCGCCTGAATGCCGGAAACGAAATTGGCCAACGGCTTTTCGTAATCCGTAAGGTTCGGGCTGTCCAGACGCTTCATTCCGGTTGTCTGTTCTTCCTGTGTAACAGCAGCAAGGCTTGCAGCTTCGATTTCTTCCGGTGTTTGTTCTCTGCTGCATCCCGCAAAAACGGAACCCGCGATAGCAAGAGAAAGACAAACACACAAAGCTTTCTTCATGTGCATAATAAAACTCCTTTGCATTGTGGCACGAAAGTGCGCCATACTTACCGAATACTTATATTATACCAGAAAACGGCGTATTAGTCAATCAAAATAGAACGCAACAAAAAGAAATAGCGGTCTGACAACAGACCGCTATACACCTTAGGTTTTCACCAAGGTTGAATAAATCTCGATATTTTTCAAAACGTTGTAATAAGCCTTCCAAGGTTCTTCCTTGCCCTGTTTAACATCTTGGTAATTGCCAAGCCCCTCCTGATACGCTAACAGGATATCGTTTTCAGACAATCCCATGCTTTTATAATGCGCTAACAAAGCGCAGCAAGCGCGGATTCCGGTCTGCATATCAAGAACATCATACATGGAAGAAATTCCAAGCACTGAATTCAGATAAGAAAATGTCGTGTCATTGCACTGAGCAATTCCCCAATCCATAGTGCCATTCGTATTGACATTTGTGGCTGTAGGGGCGAATCGGGACTCGTTATAGCAGATGCCTATAGCCATCGCCTCACTTACGCCAAATTCCTCGGCCGCATCAGAAAAATATTCTTTTTGGGTATCCGAAAGATTCATGTACTTCTTGTATTGCGAAGTATCCTCATAAATCGATACGACGTCTTGACTGTCAGTGATTTCAGAAGATTCCTGAACATCATCTGTTTCCTGTATCTCATCCGATACGGGTTCACTGGTATCATCCCCCTGACTCGATACAGTGGCAGTATCTTCTTTTTTCTGTTCTTCGCCTTCCTCAAAGTTCGTTTGCAAAACAACATTGTCAGAAACGATTTCCTGCACACATGAGGAATCATCAGTGGGGACTACATCATAAGTTTCTTCATTTCCATCTTGATTTGCAACTTTGATGACAAGTTTGACAGGTTCTGCTACTTTAATTGTGATTTTCGTTTGTGGGGTGTCTTGTTCAGCAGCGAATGCCACAACAGTATTGGTTATACATACAGCCAACGAAAAAAGAATCAAAGTGATAATCCGCCGTTTCCGACGAAGCTTTTTTCTCCTTTTTTCACGCTTTTCAAGAAGTTGAATAAATTCTTGACGTGTCATATTAGATATATTCGCCATGATTTATATTCTCCTAACACTTTTTGTAATACCTCCTATGTTGTCTATATAGTTGTTATTATACAACATAAAAGTGTAAATTGCATTAACTTTTTTATGACTTGATTTTATGTACAAAAAAACTGCTGCCCCGAAGGACAGCAGCGGTGGTTCCAAGTGTTTCGTTAGAAGCGCTTGGTAATTCGCTTGCACACCTTATTCATCCCCACAATGAACAAGATAGAAGCGATGAGGCCGAAGGCATGGTCCAGAATATTCCCTCGCGTTGCGAAGAAATTATAGACGGCCACGACACCAGCGATGCCCTGAGAAACACGGCACACCTTGTAGGCGATGCAGCAGTATTCGGGGTCGAGGTTGTCAACGGCGGCAACCACCTTGGTTTTCGCGGAGGCAAGGAGGTCGGCGATGGAGATGTATCGCACACCAAGCAGATGAGCGACCTTCTTCCAAACAAAACCGTACCAGAAAGCCAAAGAAAGGATATTGAAAATTGCGTTCATAGAAGTACCTCCTTAGATACTATTCGATTTGTGGTAAGAAACGGACGGATTATCATAGCCATCAAGGTCTAACTTCATTTATAAAAACAAAAACAGCCGCTCATCTTCTTGCGAAGATAGCGACTGTAGTCGATTTCTATAAACGAAAACATCCAACGCTATCATTACAAGCTTTTGGGGAAAGCTCGAAATGATAAAGTAAGGTGTCTAAGACTTTGATTTATATGATACTTATAGGATATTAACTTTGCAGCAAAACGCAATACTTTTTTACAAAAAAATCCGCCACTCAAAAGAGCGGCGGACATTGACTTATGCAGCCTTACTGGTCGCAACAATCTGCTGCAAGCAGAAAAGCTGAATCTGTGCCAGCGTAGCATTCGGGAAAAGAATCTTTCCGGACTCTTCAACTCCCTTTGCGTTGCCAAGCATCAGATTATCAAAATCTTCTGAGCTGCATCCAATGACAGAGATAGCCTCTTTACGGTCAACACATTTGCCGTCAATCATCAGCATACCCATGCCATCGAATGTATAGCCTACACTTCCGATATTTACCATGTGTTTCCTTTCTCGCAAAGTCGCCATCCCTATTATAAAGAAGTGGCAGAGATTGCTTTTTTAGCGGGTTTTCTTGATGGTGATACCAACATTGATATTCACCGGTGCTGCCTGCGCAGAAACTGCGGGCACAGCCAAAACCAGCGGAGTGTTCGTATCGCAAACACGAATCTCGAAACGGTCAGTGCGGTTCCGGTTGATAGGCTCAACGAGGCGGCTGACGTCCTGAACGAAGCCGTTCGAGAAACGGTCGGCAATGAAGTAAGCGCCAAGAACGCGTTTGCCATTGCTTTCCATCATCAACATGGACGAAATCAGAGGCATCGCATCGCGCAGAGAAGGACCGCTCTTAGTCTCGTTTGCCTTGCACATCAGAAGGTAATAACCGATACTGTTGTCAGGCAGAACGACCTCAATGATAGCGGGAGCCTTCGTGCCGGTGCTGCTGCCGACAGAGTAGTTGCGGACAAAACGCAGACCACAGCTGCTGCAACGCTTGGCATACATCGCATACATATCGCGCAAAGTGCCTGCGTCTGTCTTGCAGGCGGGCAGAATGCTGTTTGCCTTAATGTCGCTGATGATAAGACTCCAAGTCTTATCGCTCTTATCAAGGCTGCTCTTATCTGCGGTTACCCGGAACTTATCCTTGGGCGCATTCAGAATAATGAGTTCACCGATAAGATGGTTCATGGACGGGTGACGCTTACGACCTGTAATCTCCTCAATCAGGTTCGAGGCAATAGACTGGCCGTGAGCAATCACATCAAAACCGGAGTTGTTCATGGAACCATCCCAGTACCCATAAAGAGGTGCGACGCCCATAAAACCAAAGTGGTCGATGTAATTGTGGTCAACGGTTCCGAACTTGTAGATGTACTTTACAGAGTCGTTGCCGCACACAACAGTGCCGGAATAGTTTGCCTTCTGCGCAGAGGTGGCAGCAATGGCCGCATCCATATCAAATGCCTTGATAGGACGGTTCCATTTCGTCTTATCATCTTCAAGGGAAAGGTCGAGTCGGCTGCTGGTCTTGTGGAACTCCAAGTCCTGAACATAGATGTATGCCATCGGGTTGGGGCCACAAATTTTCTCGCGATACACGACAGAGATGTGCTGTGCAAATGCAAGACGAATGGTCTGAGGGTCAATCGCTCTAGTCTCGCGATTATAGCCCTTCTGATTCGGCAGCATATCGCGGATGGTCTCCTCATCGGCGTTAGTGAAGTTCAAGCGCATGGTGGAGCGAGCGCCCGGCTCAGCATAGAAGGGCTCGCCAGGCACGAAGGCGACGTTGCGCTCGAGGGCCTTCGGGAACAAGTCCATGGTGTTGATGCCCTCGGGCAGCGTCGCCCACAAAAACATGCCGCCCTCCGGCTTGGTGAAGGACACCTCGGCCGGGAAGCACTCGGCCATGGCGTCGGTCATGGCGCGGGCCTGGTCGCGGTACAAATTGCGGATCTTCACCAGGTGCTCGTCCAGGTCGTTGTGCTCCAGGTAATCCAAGATGACGTACTGGGCGAACACGTTGGTGTGCAGGTCGGCCGCCTCCTTGGCCGTGTTGATGGCCTTCAGCAGCGCGTGGTCCTTGGTGAGGATGTAGCCCATGCGGAAGCCGGGCGTGACCGTCTTCGAGAACGACCCCATGATGACGCCGTGGGGCAGCGCCGTGCCGCCGATGTAGGGTAGCGACTCGCCTTCGAAACGCAGCTCGCCGTAGGGATCGTCTTCCACGACCACGATGTTACGGCCGGTCAGCGCCTCGCGCACCTGGCGGCGCCCCTCGGCGGAGTAGGTGAGCCCCGTGGGATTCTGGAAGTTCGGAATGAGGTAGATCATCTTCGCGCCGGCGTCGAGTGCCGCGTTCAGCTCGTCGATGTTCAGGCCGTCCTCGGTCAGTTCCACCTCGTGGAAGGTCGGCTGGTTCAGCGCGAAGGCCTGAATGGCGGCCAGATAGGTCGGCTTCTCCACGATGACGCCGTCGCCCTTGTCCAGCAGCACCTTCCCCAGAAGGTCGAGGATCTGCTGGGAACCGGTGGTGATGAGCACGTCGTCGGCGGGGTAATCGGTGCCGAAGCGCTTGGCGATCCAGCCGCGCAGCTCGGGGATGCCGGCGGTGGCGGAGTACTGAAAGGCGTCAGCGCCGCGCTCGGCCACCACACGCTGCATCGATTCCAGCAGCGCCTCCTGCGGGAATGAGATGGGGTTGGGCAGGCCGCCAGCGAAGGAGGTCACCGCGGGGTCGGAGGCGGCGGCCAAGATGGCGCGCACGAACGACGGCGGCGTGTTGGTGATGCCGTCGGACAGAAGCTCGTCGATGGGGAGTTCCCCGACGGCCTCGGTGGTCTCGGTCGCGATGGTCTCGTTGCTCATGGTGTTGCCTCCGCTCGGTTGAAAGCGCTTCGTCGATGGCGTTGCGTTCGTTGACTGACTTGCGTACCTTTCCATTTTTCCACGAACCGGCCCGTGTGCAACCATTATTTCGGCTTACGTGTAGAAGTGCTCCGCTTAGGGCGCAAAGTTCGGCGGCGAGTTGGGATAGCGGTATGGTTGGGATGATGTTGTGGTTAGGGTGTCGCTGAGGCCGGGGCGCGGCATGGGGGGCGCCGGCGAGGGAAGATGCCAAACCGCTTCATATTGCCGGCGCCAGGCGCGACGAGGGATACCGAACTGACGATCTTGCCCGGGCACATGCAATGCTGGGACATGAAAGGGCGGCCGAAGCCGCCCTGTGGGAATCACGCGTTACAGCCGCGCTTTGAAGTCCTCGAACTTTTGGTGGATGGCGGCGCGCTTTTCGGCTCGCTCCTTCTCGCGATCGGCCTTCTTCTGGGCGCGCAGCTTCTCGCGAGCCTCCTTGGCCAGCTGCTTCTGCTCCTGTTCGGCCTGCTCCACCTCGTCGGCGATCTCGCCGGCATCCCAGCGGGTGATGGTGCACTGGTAGTCGGCCAGGCGCAGATCGAAGGCCTTCTCGTCATTCTCCTGCACCAGTGCCACAATGGCCGTCTTGCCCTCGCCGAGCGCCTGGCTGCCGTACAGGATGAGCGAGCTGTTGTCGTCGGCGTCATTGGCGTCCATGATGCTGCCCGTGAGCAGCCCGATGCTGGCGCCGAGCAGCACGCCGAGCGGGCCACCGAGGATGCCCACGACGCTGCCGATAAGGCCGCCGGTCCAGGTGTCGTCGGTAGAGTCGATGCCGGAATCGAAGCCGTCGGCGGGGACGATCTTGCCGTCCTCGTTCTTAATCACTGCCATCTGCAAGATGGTGTAGGCGGAGTTCACTGAATCGTTCTTCAGCTGGGAGAAGGCCTGGTAGGCCTGGGCTTCCACGTCGAAGGTGATCATAATCACGTTTTCCATGAGGTTCCTCTCGTTTACGGGTCAAGGGGCGCGCTGCCGTCCCGCTTTCAGGCAACAGCAGCTACGTCGCATCATAGCCGCCAAAGAGAAGGGAACCGCCTGGGGCGCCCCGCCGTTACCGAACAGAGACGCCCTTGATGATTAGAAGCGCTCTTCGTGCACCTTCCCCAGCAGCGCTTCGTCGAAGGGGCGGCGCGGGGCTTCGGCTTCGGGCATGCCAAGAGAGAGGATGGCCTCCAGCTGATAGGGGGCTGGCACCTTCAGGAGGTTCGCGACGAACTCGTGGGCTGATCGTCCATCGGCCGCTTGGCGCAAACGGCCCTGAATCCAGCAGCTGCCCACGCCCGAGGCTGCCGCCTCCAGCTGCATGTTCGCCATGACGATGGAGCAGTCCTCCACCCAGGTGTCGGCGCACGTCGGGTCGGCCACCACGACGATGGCCGCGTCGGCTCCGGTGAGCATGGCCGCGCCCTGCTCGCGGCATTCGGCCAGATCGTCCAGCATGGCTGGGTCGCGCACGACGATGAGTTCCCACGGCCGCCGCGAGCGCCCCGATGCCGAGCGCAGCCCCGCCCCCAGAATGCGGTCGAGCAGCGCTTGCGGCACCGGCTCGCCGGAATAGCGGCGCAGGCTGCGGCGGCGCGCCATGGCGTCCAGCACATCCACGCCGCCCTGAGGCGCGAACTCGGCCTTATTCGGCAGAATTTCCAGCCAGCAGCCGTCGGGGTCTTCGATGAAGTACAGCCCCATGGCCTCGTTCACGTGGCAAATGCAGCCCATCTCCTCATGCAATGCGCGGGCCGCTTCGTAGTCGTCGACGGTGAAGGCCAGATGCGAGTCGCGGCCACCGTTGTCGTAGGGTTCGGTGCGCCCGCGGTTCCAGGTGAGTTCCAATTGGAAGCCCGAGGCGTCGCTGCCCATGAACACGTTGGTCCACGAGCCGTCCTCGGGCCCCATGCGGCGAATCTCGGTCATGCCGAGCGCCTTCTCGTAAAACGCGATCGACTTCTCCAAATCCAACACATGCAGGCACCGGTGAATAGCTTTCCCGTCCATGCGATTCCTTTCTCAAGCGTTCGCGAAGATATGAGTCCGCTGGCATTTTAGCCTGAGGGCTGGCTCTCTACGACTTCGTCGTGAACTGGTTGCGGCACTTCGGGCACGTGATCTTCAGCGTGCCCTTGCCCTTGGGCACCGAAAGCGACTGGCCGCACTGCGGGCACTTCAGGAACTTGTTCGTCTTGCGCTGATCCCACCGCGTATTGAAACGGGCCCAGGCAGCGCGCGGTTTGGCCGTCAAGGCGATGTAGCGGGCGTTTTCCCGAGCGCGGGCGGCAATATTGCGCGAGAAGCAGCGGAACATGAAGTACAGCAGGAACACCATGCCGATAAGCGAGCAGATGCCCAGGCCGGTGACGATTTCCAGGAACGTGAACAGCACGCCCATCCACAGCGACGCGCGCGCCAGCGCATCCGGCCCGTTGCGCCCCGCCATGAAGTTCGCCAACTTATACGGCAGATTTTGGAAGAAGTTGCTCATAGGTGCCTCCTTGGCTGTTCGACAGGCACCTTAGCATGGGCACAAATGGTTGCATGAAACAATTATTAAACTGGCATAACTGCAACATCTCTTGATATCGTGCTGCTGAGAAGGCTTTATTGCTGGGCCGTCGAAACCCCGTAGGGGCGGACTTTAGTCCGCCCTCGTGTTCCGATAGTGGCTACGTCTGGGGTTGGGGGGGGGGTGACTAAAGTCGCCCTCTGCGCCCTCTGCGGGAAGGCCGATCAACCATGTCGAAATATGTGTTTCTTCTCGAACGGGAAAAGGTGCGCTATAATTCCCTTCACGCATGCGGGCGTCGCCAAGTGGTAAGGCCCAAGCTTCCCAAGCTTGTATTCGCGGGTTCGAGTCCCGTCGCCCGCTCCATGAACTTCCCGACCCTGCCTTCCGGCGGGGTCTTTTTTTGACGCGGATACGGTTTGGGGCGCGGATGGCCGCTCTTTGGAGATAATCTCGCATAGTGCAACGTCCTTGCGCGAAACGAGACCCCAATGGATGCAGCCTTCCGATACCTCAAATGGAACGACGATGTCGTCGGCCTCGTCGCGCCCGACTTATCGGTGCGCTTCGCGGAGCCGCGCTTCAACACGACGGTCGGCCTGTACACCCACGGCCAAACGTCCTGGACGCCCGACCAGTTCCTGCAGTTCCTCTCCGAGCGCATCATGAGTCCGGCCCGCCGCGACATCGAGCGTCTTCTGTTCCGTTGCGGCCTGTCGGAGTACGACGTGTTCAAGATCGCCGATGCCACTCGCGCCATCAACCCCCGCGACGAGCTGTGGCTGGCCTCGACCCCCCGATGCTTCCATGGCCGAGGCGGCCACGGAGGTCTTCGACGCCATCTTCCTGCAGCGCACCGATGCGGCGGGAGACAGCGTCGATACGCCGGAGGGTGCGAACGTGAAGCGCTACGGGGCGAGCCAGGGCGCCTACGGCATCGTGAAGCAGCGCATCAGCCCGCTTTCCACCGACGTCGAGTCGGAGGTGGCTGCGTCCCTGTTGGCCGAGATGCTGGGCATGCCCTGCTGCCGCGCGTGGCGCTTCGGCGACGACGCGGTGTTCAGCGCATTCGAGTACGACTTCACCTGCGAGTACCTGGTGCACATGCGCCGTTTGTTCGATGGCCCGCGCGGCGAGAACGAGCTGGAGAACCTGCTGGCCGTGCGCCCCCAGTACGCCGACGACCTCTACCGCATGATCGCCTTCGACTTCATCACGCGCCAGGACGACCGACACCTGTCGAATATCGCCGTGCTGGTGACTGAGGGCGGCGAGGTGTTCTACCCGCTCTACGACAATGGACGTAGCCTCTTCTACGAGGACACCGAGTCCTTCGCGCGGAAGGCCGCCGCCGACCCGCGCGCCTTCGCCACCACCTTCGGCTACGTCGGCACCTACTGGGACCACGCTCGCGACATTGCCGCTAAGGGCGTGCGCTTCGGCTACCTGCTGAACCTCGACGTGGACGAGCGCACCGTCCGCCAGCTTCTCGTTGAGGCCGGCTTCACCGACTACCGCCTGGAAGCCGCCACGGAATGGATCGCGAATGCGGTGGAATGCCTGAAGTCGCTGGGATGATGAAGGGCGAGCCAAGGGAACCGTTCCTCTGACCTACTCGTGACTTAAAGGTCGAAACTCTCGGGGG
>OGPK01002848.1_pt1 | contig 10537 bp, 8 predicted proteins | sample 1552921 | NCBI WGS metagenome assembly OGPK01 (sample SAMEA2580264, study PRJEB22360) | human gut metagenome | biome: human gut; feature: human-associated habitat; material: faeces | place: Denmark | collected 2008/2010 | reverse complement strand
AAGCCGCCGATACCCTGCGGGCCAAGCAGTCCCTTATGTCCGGTAAATGCAAGAAAGTCGATGTTACATTTCTGCATATCGATATCGACAGAACCGGCACTCTGTGCAGTGTCCACGGCAAAGAACAGATGACGGCGCCTGCATATCTCACCAATCTCACGGATTGGCAGAATGGTTCCGCATACATTGGAAGCGTGGAGCATGATGACTGCTTTTGTCTCCGGACGGATCAGAGCTTCGATCGATTCCGGATGCGTTGTGCCGTCTGTCTCTGCAGGAATCATCGTATAATGGATATCCTGTGAAGCAAGCTGACAGAGCGGACGCATCACGGCATTGTGTTCCAGACTGCTGACCAGCACGTGGTCGCCGGGCTTTAAAAATCCTTTGAGCAGACAATTCAGAGAATAGGTGATCCCCGGTGTAAATACGACACATCTGGAATCCGGTGCATGAAAAAATCCGGCGAGCTGCATGCGGGTCTTAAGTACCTGATTTTCAAGTTCGTAGGCACCTTCGTAATTTCCCCGGTTAATATTGAAGGCACCGGATTCTAAAAGTTTCGTCATGGAAGCAGCGACTCCCGGTGCTTTCGGCCAGGATGTGCTGCCGTTGTCAAAATATATGTTCTGTTCCATAGAAAAACCTCCATGATAAATATGGTATCTGATACGTATATTGTAACAGATTTCCATATTAACGTATACAGGAGATGAAGTCAGGAAAAGGATAGAAAATGCGAATAATATTCATAGACGATATTAATAGAATGAAACGATTTATCAATATTTCCTATTATGTAAATACAGGTACAGGTGGTATGATAGTCTTATGAAAAAAATTATCAAAAAAATTATCAAAAAATAAGAAAAGCACGGAGGAAATTTATTATGGAGTTAATTAAAGAACTGCCGGAGGTATTCGAAGAATTTGCAGAACAGCGTCAGAAATCATTCCTGGCAATGAAGGGGTTAAAAGACCAGGGAGTTCCGGTTGTTGGCGCATATTGTACTTATTTTCCGGCAGAGATCGCAAGAGCAATGGGAGCAGTTACAGTCGGCTTATGCTCTGTATCCGATGAGACAATCCCGGACGCAGAGAAAGACCTGCCAAAGAACTTATGTCCACTGATCAAATCCAGCTATGGATTTGCCAAGACAGACAAATGTCCATTCTTCTACTTCTCAGATGTAGTTGTTGGGGAGACTACCTGTGACGGAAAGAAGAAAATGTACGAGTATATGTCAGATTTCAAAGATGTATTCGTAATGGAACTGCCAAATACACAGAGCGAGATGGCCCTGAAACTCTGGAAGAGTGAACTGATTCGTTTCAAAGAATATCTGGAGAAAAAATTCGACGTAGAGATCACAGATGAAGCTGTATTAGAGGCCGTAAAAGAAGAAAATAAAGTAAGAAAAGTCATGAAAGACCTGTATCATGTCATGGCACTTGATCCTGCACCGATCAAAGGCGGCGACCTGTTCAAAGTATTATACGGAAGCGGCTTCAAATTCGATCGTAAAGCAATCCCGGCAGAGATTGAAGCCATGAGAGAGAAGATTGAAAAAGAATACGAAGAAGGTAAGAGACTGGACAAGATGCCTCGTATCCTGATCACCGGATGTCCGATCGGCGGAGCAACTGAGAAAGTGATCCGCGCCGTAGAAGACAATGGTGGAGTTGTAGTTGCATTCGAAAACTGTAACGGAGCAAAATCTTTTGACAAATTAGTAGACGAAGAGAATCCGGATGTATACGATGCACTGGCAAGACGTTACCTGAACATTGGCTGTTCTGTAATGACACCGAATCCAAACAGACTGGACCTTCTGGATCGCCTGATCGATGAATTTAAGGTAGACGGAGTTGTCGAGATGACACTTCAGGCTTGTCATACATATAATGTAGAGTCACTGGCTATCCGTAAATTTGTGAATGAGAAGAAGGGTATTCCGTACATTAATGTAGAGACGGATTATTCGCAGGCTGATATCGGGCAGTTGAATACTCGAATTGCGGCATTTATAGAGATGCTGTAAATTTCTATTTAATGCATCATGGCGGCTGTCACCGACCGGAATAAAACTACAAGGTCCCAGCCTGTGCTGACTCCAACATGGGGAAATTCTAAAGCAAAAAAGTTGACCTAAAAACGAGCTCACAAAAAATCCAAACTCGACATTCGTCTCAGACAGTGGATTTTTTGTGAGCAAACGGTCAACTTTTTTACTTAAGAATTTCCAACCATGAGTCCGTATGCACAGGCTGGGACCTTGTAGTTTTATTCCTGAGGTTTCGCATGCCATAATAATTAAACAGAGGAACCGTAACCTTTGTGATACCGGAAGTGTACGAAAAAGCCGGAAAATCAATGGTTTCACCACAACTTTCCGGCTACACAACGGTTACAATCCCTCTATTGAATTCATTATCATTGGCCAATCACGACATGAGAAAGACTTGGTATTGTGTTTGATGCGTATTTTGGCGCGATGTGTAGAAGTTCTTAGGCAGTTTGACTTCCCGTTAAAGGGACGGAGCGAACTGTTTGAACCCCGTAGGGGTGAGTTTTGAGCGGAGACCCTTTCGTTCTTAGGGAAGGCGGACTGCCTTAGAACTTCTGCATCTTGACATCCAGCAACAAACATAATACCAAGTCTTTCTCATGGACCGGGGTAAGCCACGATGATGAACTAAATAGAAATACCCCTTAATTTTCCTCCGGATCATCCGGTATAATAATCGCCGCAACAATATAAGCCAGTACCCCCGATCCGGCTCCCATTGAGATCAGTACAAATGCCAGTCTCACAAGTGTCGGATCAATGTTGAAATATTTTGCGATTCCACCACATACTCCACATATCATTCTGTCTTTTCTTGATCGGTATAATCTTTTTCCTTCCATTGTTCTGTCCTCCATATTTTTATTATATACTCTGCCTGCTTTATTATCTTTGTGATCATCTACATCTGTCTGTATTTACAGCTGTTCCATAAATGCTACATTGATAGATCCGATACCACAGTCAATATCCATTTTCTTGTCTGCGCCATTATCAATGCTTTTTTCTCTCCCAAATCCTGAAAAGCTGTCATCTCCGCATCGAATTTCTCCGATACCACAGTCCAGGTCATAATTATAATCTTTTTGCTTTCCTTTTATCTTCAGGTTTATCTCTCCTACTCCGCAGTCTGCTTCGATTTTCTTCTTTGCATCGCCTGTTGCAGTTATGGAACCAGCCCCACATTTAAATTCTGCTTTTTCAGCTGCAAATTCCAGGATGTTAACCTCACCTGCTCCGGCATTTACCTCAAGATCTTTTGCAAAAATCTGCTCTGCCCTTAATTCACCAGCCTTCAGATCCAGCTCTGCCTTTTCCAGTTCCATATCTTTCGGAAGCGTCACAGTAATGGTTCCTTTTCCTATATTCTTGATTCTTTTAATCTTTTTATTCGATGTAAGATATAAGGTTCCATTTTTGGCAAACGCACAAAAGCCAAGCTTTTCATGTGTGTCTTTGCTTTCTACTGTAATCTCATCTGTATCTGACTGTGTCTTCAGATGGATTCTTCCTTCGCGCATCGTACTTTTTATCTCATGGATATTCTGATATGTTGCTTTTCCGTTTCCTTCTATAACACCGGTTGCATCTTTCATGTTCGCTTTCTCCTGTGCTTGTACTGTTTCTTCCTGTTTCTGTTCGTCCTGATCATCGTCTGTATCAGTCTCATTATCTTCCTCCTGATCATCATCTATATCGTCATCATCATCATCATCCGGATCACCATATGTCTTATCTTCGGATACCCAGCTGATCCCATGTGGAAATTGATGTGCTATATCTGTCAGGCTCGTTCCCATTCCCCAGGATACTGAACAACATATGATTCCAATCAGAAACATAGAACCACACACGATCCAGAATATTTTCCAACGTTTCTTCATCTCTTATGCCACCGCCTTTCTGTGAAATGGTTTTCTTAAAATATATACAATTCCTCTGACGATTCCCGGAAATACGATAATACAGAGTCTTACTCCAACTACGGTACCGATTACACCGATCGTGATCACCATCAGTCCTGCTCCAAGAACCGCAAGTCCCACACCCGGATTGGCGAACAGGCTTCCTATTCCTGCAGCAAAAAGCACAACACCGACCATCACCACTGCCGCAAAACCGATTACAATCGCTGCAAACAAACAGAACACTGCTATTACAATTCCTGCAATTAATGCCAGAATCCCTGCTCCAAGCGGTATCACAATCGGAAATCCGATCACTACAATTGCTATGATCATGGCCAATTTTAGCCATTTGTTTGTCCACGGCTTTTTCTCCTGGCTTTCATAATCATAGGTTCCGTTATCCTGATATATCTTATTATCCTTTTCTTCTCCGTATGTATCTTCCTGATAATACTGGTATGTGTCTTCCCGATCCGCTTTGATCTTCATCGCTACTTTTTCCGGACTTTCCAGTTCTTCTATTACATTCTGCTCATTCTCAGACCCTGCATCATCGAAGTAATCATTATAATATTTCAATGCATCGATTCTGTCCTCTTCCGGGATATCCTGAAGAAGTCTGGACAGCGTCTCCATAAATTCTACTCTGTTCATTCTAGTCTACCTCCCTCAAACAATTCGCTGATCTTTCCGGAATATTCTTTCCATTCTTTCTGATACATGGCAAGCTGCGTTCTTCCACTTTCCGTCACTTTATAATAACGTCTGTTTCTTCCGTCAAACTGCCGGTCATAGACTTCCAGATAATCCCCTTTCTGCAGCCTCCGAAGCACCGGATATAATGTAGATTCTGATACATCAATCGCTTTTCTTACATCCTGCGTAATCTTATATCCATAAGTTCCTTCATCTTCCCGCGATACTACCGCCAGCACAATTGCATCCAGAAGAGCTGCGCCTGTATTAAAAACCATGCTCTCACTCCCTTTCGCATTATTATCTAATATTATTTCGTTACGCATATTATATGTAATATAATATAGTATGTCAACACATATTGTTTACATTACAAAAATGTAAGGTTAAATCTGCAGAATCTGTCACCGATAGCTTTTCTCGAACGTATGATGATAAAAAAAGCACACCCGGTCATCGCAAAATCTTTCAAATAACTGAAATAATTTTTTACGATACACAGATGTGCCTTTTTCTATTTATTTAATATAAATCCCCTCTTTTAGTGTAAAGGAATATATAATCTTTTCTTTTACTTTCTTTCCGGTCATTTGTTCCAACGCTTTTGCATAATAGCGCAGCTGCTCCTGATACCTTTCTGCCAGTTCTTCCTTCCGTCTTATCTTGTCGGTCTTATAATCCAGCACGACAAGTCCGTCCGGTTCTTCAAAATAGGCATCGATAATTCCCTGTACCAGTATCAGTTCCCCGTCTTCTTCCTCCGGATACAGCTCTCTGGCATCTATTCCCAGTACAAATGGCTGCTCTCTCCAAAGTCTTTGTTTACCGTCCGCTTCCCGCAGCCGCCTTCCTATACCTGACTTTGCAAACTGCAGGATATCTTCCCAGCAGATACATCTTGCGGCATCTTCTTCTATCCGTCCTCTTCTTACCTGATCATCCAGCCAGTCCATAAAATATTTCTTCCAGTTTTCTTTTTCCCCGGCCGTATCTTCTGTAAATTCAGGCATCCCTTTCATATCCAGAAGTTCCATAACTCTGTGATAAGCCGTACCTCTTGCAGCTCCGGCCAGAACCTCATCTTCCTGCAAAAATTGCGGAATCATCGGCACAACTTCCGGTTCTTCCTGCAGAAGTTCTCCTTCTTCTTCTCGTTCTTCTTCGCCGCCATCCAGACCAATCTCATATGCCCGCTTTTTCAGCTCGGTAACTGTAAATTTCAGCTTTCTCATACTGCTTTTTTCGTACGGATAGATGAATTCAAACTGTTCTTTCATCATATCATGAAGCTTTGGCTCGTAAATCTCATTCACATCCCAGTTTTCAAGAACAGCTCTGGAAATCCCACTTTTTTCTTCCTCTTCTATGCTTTCTTTTACCACATCTTCTACATGTAAGATCTGAAGTTTTAATGGTTCTCCTTCTGTACGCAGAACTGCCGGTAATATGAAGTCCCAGTACGTCACCGCATGGCTCAGCTGCAAGAATGATAATTCTTTTCTCTTATTTCCCTGAAATACCCGCCCGTCAGATATCTTATCTTCGGGATTTGAAAGTGTTCCTGTAATGATTAGTTTTTCTTTTGCACGCGTAAGTGCAACGTACAATACACGAAGTTCTTCTCCAAGACTTTCCAGAGCTTCTTCTTTCTGGATCACCTTTTTGATAATGCTTGGTATCTTAGTCCTGTATTCCAGATTAACTGCATCCAGTCCAACACCCATTCCGGCATGAAGAGCCACAGCACTCCTTGCATCCTGCATATTAAATCGTTTTCCCATTCCGGCCACGATCACAACAGGGAATTCCAGACCTTTGCTTTTATGAATCGTCATTACCCGTACCGTGTCTGCATGCTCATCTTCTATACTTGCTTCTCCGTAATCTACATCGTATTTCTGAAGCTGTTCAATATATCTTACAAAATGAAACAATCCTTTGTAGCTCGTTGACTCGTACGCTCTGGCTTTTTCAATCAACATATCCAGATTTGCTTTCCTCTGTGCACCTCCCGGCATGGATGCAACATAATCTCCATATCCGGTTGTTTCCAATATCTTCCAGAGCAATTCATGCATCGGTGTATACGGTACAATCTTTCTAAAGTCATCCATCTGATCCAGACATTTTTGAAGTTTCAGTTGTATATCCGCATTCTCTCCTTGTTCTCTGTACTTCGTCACACTCTCAAAGAATGCAGTATCCGGATATGCACACCGTATTTCTGCCAGTTCTTCCTGAGATAGTCCGGCAAATGCTGAACTTAAGACAGCAGTAAGTGGAATATCCTGCCTTCTGTTATCCAAGACCCTCAAATAATCCATGAGCACCCCAATTTCCTGAGTCTGAAAATATCCCTCGCTTGTTCCTGCATAAGTCGGTATTCCTTCCCGGTTCAACACTTCGGTAAATACATCGGCAAATCCTTTGATACTTCTCGTCAGGATTACAATATCCGAGTAACGCACATTCCGAAGTTCCCCTGTCTCTTTATCTGTAACTTTCTGTGAACGCAGAAGTTCCCGGATACGCATTGCGATCATTCTTGCCTCCAGTTCCCTCTCGGAAGGAATTTTCTCCTCAAAGTCTTCCTCTTTTGACAATATTTCCAGGTCACTGTCCATCACAAGAATCTCTGTCTTAACATTGTCATTTTCTGGATATTCAGCTCCCGGATAAAGAGCTACCTGATCATCATAGACGATTCCGCCCAGTTTTTCAGTCATGATCTGTCTGAATATAGCATTGGCACTTTCAAGTACTTCTTTCCGGCTTCGAAAATTCTTGTGCAGATCAATTCTCTGCGTCTTACTTTCTTCTATATTATATGTGCGGAATTTTTCCAGAAATAATTCCGGTCTGGACAGACGGAATCTGTAAATACTCTGTTTTACATCTCCAACCATAAAAAGATTGCCTGTTCCGGCTGCCAGCAGCGCAATAATCGCATGCTGGATCTTTGATGTATCCTGCGCTTCATCCACACATATATATGGATATCTATTTTGAAAATATGCAAGCACACCCGGGTCTTTTCGCAGCATATTATAGGCATACAACATCTGATCGTCATAATCCATCAGCTTCTGTTCTCGCATCTGCCTACAGTATTCACGGTAGATTCCTGCAATCCGGATATCTGACTCTTCCTCTAATTTTTGAAGTTCTTCTTCGTTCAGCATCATATTTTTTATATATGTGATCAACGTTCTTACATTCTTAAGATCACTCTCCGTCGGATATCCCATGCCATGATCCTGACAGATTCTGATCAGCATCCCCGTCGTTGCCTTTTCATCCTTCACAAGTTCAAACGGTGTCTTTCCGATCCGTCTTCCGTAATACTGGATAATCCTTGCGCAGATTCCGTTGATCGTCCGAAATTCCAGTCGCTTTGCCATATCCTCGCCAAAACGGACTGCAAATCTTTCGGACATATCTTTTGTCGCTGCCACCGTATATGTAACCGTAAGTATGCTCTCCGGAGGAATATTCCTACAGTAGATCATATAACCAAGACGTGTCACCAGTACCGTGGTCTTTCCTGATCCGGGTACGGCAAGAAGCAGTACCGGCCCTTTTGTGCTCTGTACTGCTTCTTTTTGCTGTTGATTTAATTTTACCGAAAATGTTGTTTCAAATTCTTTCCATTCCATACTTCTTTTTATGTTAATTTGTGAATCCACTTATAGCTCCTAAATCGTAAAAATACCGGAATTCCTTTGAACAACTGATCCGACTGCACTGCAGCCACGACCAGTTCCACCGGGAGTTTCCACACGAATGCCGCCAAAAATGACAGCGGCATCACGATCCCCCATGTAGAGATCAGATTCGTGTACATAGAGAACTTTGTATCTCCCCCGCCTTGAATGACACCTACCGATACCGGCATCTGATATGACATTCCTACCATAACTATGCTCATGATCATAATGAAATGATCTGCCAGGACTGCTGCCGTATCTGTCAGTTTATACATGGATAACAGCGGTCCTCTCAATACAAATAGCAGAGAAGCAAGCACTACACCGATCAGAAGATCAATCACAGAAAGCGTTCTTCCATCAGATTTTACTCTTTCTATATCTCCCTCTCCGATATCTTTCCCGATCACAACTGCAGATGCAGATGATATGGCGATTACGATCACCTTCAGATACTGGAAGAATGTGCTGGATACAGAATTTGCAGCAATTGCATCTGCGGACAAATGTCCGAGAATTGCCGTCTGCATCGGTACTGAGATTGCCCAGATCATCCCTGAGCACATGATTGGAAATGCAACTTTTAAGAATGCCATCCATATCTTTCTATTCACCGGCGCAAATATGATTCTGATCAAATTGACGTCAAATAACCGGACTTTCGTATCTATCTTCCACACATACACCACAATGATCAATAGTTCCAGCATTCTTGCAGTTAACGTTCCCACTGCTGCTCCCTTGATCCCCATCTCCGGAAATCCAAAATGTCCAAAAATCAATGTGTAATTGATACAACCATTTGTGATCAATGACACTACTGATATGACAAATGAAATCTTCACTACCTCTACACTTCTAAGCATAGCAATCAGCAGATTACTTATCATGAAAAGTAAAAATGTCCACTTCAGGAGTCCCAGATATGCCTTTCCTTCCGCAATAATCTCAGGTGACGTCGTAAATATTCCCAGGAGCCGCTCCGGCATGCACGTACAGGCTGTCACGACCACTGCTGCGATCAGAATACTGAGTGCCAGTGCTGCTCCTGTCAGCTTCCGGATTTCCTCAGTCTCCTGCTTTCCCCAGTACTGAGAACAGATTGCTACCAGTGCATTTCCAATAGACAATGCCAGCTGGTTCACAATAAAGAATATCTGGTTCACCGTTGCCGCACCGGACAATGCATTCTGGCTGTAACTTCCAAGCATGATATTATCAAGCATATTCACACTGTAAGCCACCAGATTCTGAAGTGCCACAACCAGCATCAACCAGAAAAATGTCTTATAAAAATTTTTATCTCTTGTAAAAAATGTTGTTCTTGCAGTTTTCATTATCTCAACAGATTTCTTACCATTTCTGCATCAAATGTAACAGATTTCACATGATCTACCTCAATCTGATACAGGGCATTCGCCGCAATGTGTTCAGCCGCCTGCTCCAAATCACGGATTCCGGATGTATTAGAATATAACTTGATCAATTCATCCAATCCTTCCTCACTCATGATACACTCGTCTTCCTTAAGGCTCATTCTCTTTAATACCTTCGGAAGTGCGAATTTGGAGAAAATCACTTTCTTCTCTTCCGGTGTGTAATCAGGGATATCGATCACGGCAAATCGTGACATCAGCGGTGCACTGATCTGGTCACGGTCATTTGCAGTAGCAATTGGATAAACACCGCCAGTTGGGATCATACACTCCATATAGTTATCTGTAAATCCAAGATTGTCCAGAAGGGTAAGAAGTACGTCTGCCGGATTTCCATTTCCTTTGCCGGAATTTGCCTTATCAAGCTCATTAATAATAAATACCAGATTAGAGGCACCAGCCATGGAAAATGCCTCCATAATAATTCCGGGCTTTGCATTTGCGTAAATACGGGGGCTTCCGGTAAGCTGCTTGGAGTCGTTAATTGAGCTCATGTCCAGCGTAGTCCACGGAAGTTTCAGGATTCTTGCAACTGCATAGGCTATCTGGGATTTGCCTGTACCGGCAGGTCCGATCAGAAGAAGTCCGTAGGCCGGAAGGGTATGTGTACGGTTGATCTGGATAATCGTCTCGATAATACGTTGTTTCACACGCTCCATTCCATAAAGCTCTTCATCCAGAATTCTCCTTGCCTCAACAGGATCGATTGCTTCAAAATAATT
>OGPK01002846.1_pt1 | contig 10541 bp, 10 predicted proteins | sample 1552921 | NCBI WGS metagenome assembly OGPK01 (sample SAMEA2580264, study PRJEB22360) | human gut metagenome | biome: human gut; feature: human-associated habitat; material: faeces | place: Denmark | collected 2008/2010 | reverse complement strand
TGTGTGTGGTAAATGGATAGCTGTTACGTGAAATCCGCAATCTTAGTGGAGTAAGAAAAAAGGGGGCTTGTCAAGACCGACAGCCCCCTTTGAGTATGAAGAGTTCTCTTATTAGAGTTTAGGACCGGCGGCAACGAGGGCTTTACCCGCTTCGTTTCCGGTGAATTTGGCGAAGTTCTTGATGAAGCGACCTGCCAAATCTTTGGCTTTAACGTCCCACTCGGAAGCATCGGCGTAAGTATCGCGCGGATCGAGGATTTTGGGATCTACGCCCGGCAGAGCGGTAGGTACGGTGAAGTCGAAGTAAGGAATCGTTTTGGTAGGAGCTTTTTCGATCGAACCGTCGAGAATAGCATCAATGATACCGCGGGTATCGCGGATCGAAATACGTTTTCCTGTGCCGTTCCAGCCGGTGTTTACGAGGTAAGCCTTAGCACCGGTCATGTTCATTTTCTTCACGAGTTCTTCTGCATATTTAGTGGGGTGCAGAGAGAGGAATGCTGCTCCGAAGCAAGCCGAGAAAGTAGGAGTCGGTTCGGTGATGCCGCGTTCGGTTCCGGCCAATTTGGCGGTGAAGCCCGAGAGGAAATAGTATTGAGCCTGTTCGGGGGTCAGAATCGAAACGGGAGGCAGCACGCCGAAAGCATCGGCCGAGAGGAAAATCACTTGTTTTGCGTGAGGACCTTTCGATACCGGTTTAACGATGTTCTCGATATGGTAGATAGGATACGAAACACGGGTGTTTTCGGTTACACTCTTGTCGGCGAAATCGATTTTTCCGTTAGCGTCGACCGTTACATTTTCGAGCAATGCATCACGTTTGATGGCGTTGTAAATATCGGGTTCGCTATCTTTGTCGAGATTGATGACTTTGGCATAGCAACCACCTTCGTAGTTGAAGACACCTTCGTTGTCCCAGCCGTGTTCGTCGTCGCCGATGAGTTTACGTTTGGGATCGGTCGAGAGAGTGGTTTTACCCGTTCCCGAGAGACCGAAGAAGATAGCCGAGCTTTTTTCTTCCATGTCGGTGTTAGCCGAGCAGTGCATCGAAGCGATGCCGCGCAGGGGGTTGAAGTAGTTCATCATAGAGAACATACCTTTCTTCATTTCACCACCATACCAGGTATTGAGGATAACTTGTTCTTTGGTGGTAAGGTTGAAGACAACAGCCGTTTCGGAGTTCAGTCCGAGTTCTTTGTAATTTTCGACTTTCGCTTTGGAAGCGTTGTAAACAACGAAATCGGGTTCGAAATCTTTCAACTCTTCTTTCGAAGGACGGATAAACATATTGGTTACGAAGTGTGCCTGCCAAGCTACTTCCATGATGAAGCGTACTTTCAGACGGGTTGCTTCATTGGCTCCGCAGTAGCAGTCTACAACGAAAAGTCTTTTGTTGGAAAGTTCTTTGACTGCAAGGTCTTTCAGCACTTTCCATGCATTTTCGGTTACAGGTTTATTGTCGTTTTTATATTCGTCCGAAGTCCACCATACTGTGTTTTTGCTGGTTTCGTCCATAACGAGGAATTTATCTTTGGGCGAACGTCCTGTGTAGATACCCGTCATCACGTTTACGGCGCCCAGTTCGGTAACTTGGCCTTTTTCAAAACCTTCGAGGCCCGGTTTGGTCTCTTCTGCGAAGAGTTCGTCGTACGAAGGATTATGAAGGATCTCTTTTACCCCTTCAATTCCATACTTAGTTAAGTCTAACTTCGTCATTGTTTTTAAAATTAATTTGACCTATGAAAATTTTTTAATGATTCTCTTCTAAATCGCTTACAAAGGTAATACATTTTCCGATACCTTAAATCTATATTAAGGAAATTTTTCTCTAATCAATGATATTTTTTAATTTACTGTCTATGTTTGCTCTCTTTATATGACAAATAATGGGCTATTTTGTTCCGTAAAAGGAGTTTATTTCTCATTTTGCAGAGGTTTGTCTTTTTATCTTTCTACTGTGGCGTGACAATGAGTCGATTCTTTTTTGTAAATTCGCCGCCCTTATGAGTAAAATAGGTTTCTGGATAAAAAACGCCCGGCACATCTCTTTACCGCAAAGTTTATTGCCCGGGTTTTTGGCCATAGGAATGTCGTTGGATTACGGATCGTTCTCGTGGGGATTGTCTTTGGTCGCTTTATGTGGTGTGGCGTGTGCGCATTTGGGTATGAATCTTCTCGATGATTATTACGATTACCGACAGGGAAGTGGAGAAAAACGGGTGAAATTGGCAGCCGGAGGGGTAAGGGCTCGTGTGGCCAAGTATCCGTATCTGACATCGGGACAGGCTACGGTGGGGGATCTTGTCGTTGCGATAAGTCTGTTTTTGTTGCTGGCAGTTGTTGCCGGGAGCGTCGTTATTTATTTTCGGGGAGTCGTACCGTTTTATATAACCGTCGTCGGAGCGATTTTGGGAATTTCTTATTCGGGAAAGCCGCTTCGTTTGGGTTATTACGGATACGGAGAGTTGCTTATCGGTCTTATGTTCGGCCCGTTGTTGATGATCGGCGTACAGTATGCGGCATGCGGTGTTCTCGACGGGAGAATCGTTTTGGTGGGTATTGCGGTAGGTCTTTTGGTAACGAATATCCTTTATTCGCATTCGGTTCTCGATGCTCAGGCCGACGCTCAAATGGAAAAGCTTACGCTGGCTCGTTTGTTGAAAGGCAGAAATGCGGTTTTGGCTGCTTCTGCGGTATTCAATTTTGTTCCGTTCCTGTTGATTATCGCCGGGGTATCGGTCGGTATGTTGCCGGCAGCTTATCTTTGCGTGCTTGTTTTGTTGCCGATAGCGGTTTTTTTGTGGCGTTCGCTTCGCCGTTTTGTCGACGGACTCCCCGAAGAAATCGTTCTTAAAAAATGGTTCGGACCCATGAGTAATTTCCCGGCCTATCGGGAGGCAGGAATCGATTGGTTCATGTATCGGTGGCTGATGGCAAGGAATCTGATTTCCTTTTTTGCCCTTATTCTCCTATTGATAAATGTAGTTCTTAAAATAGCCGCTTGACGATGAAGTTATCACAGATGTTCTATTTGGCAAATTGGTTTTTCGGCGCGAGGGTACTGGGGCGCAAAAGACCTTTGCAGACGGTCTTGTTTATATCCGATAAATGCAATCTTAAATGCAAACATTGTTCGGTTTATGCCAAAGCCGATCCTCACATCATGACCTACGAAGAGATTCGCGGCGAGTTGGAATATGCCTATCGGCTGGGCTCCCGTTTTGTCGATTTCGAAGGAGGCGAAGTGATGATATGGCGCGATGGCGATTACCGTATCGATGATGTAATAGATCTTGCTCGTGAAGTTGGCTTTTTCTCGGCGACGATCACGACCAACGCCCAGTTGCCGTTTCGGGGAAGCCATGCCGATAGTATATGGGTAAGTCTCGACGGTTATGGGAAATATCACGAAATGATTCGGGGGGAGGGGACTTTTGCTCGACTTGAAAAAAATATCGCCGAATGCGGACATCCGCATCTCAGTGTAAATATGGTTGTGAATAAATATAACTGGGAATCGGTTGCCGAGACAATAAAATATGTCAAGAACAACCTGGCCATCGAAAGTATTTCCATCAATTTTTATACCCCTTTTCCCGATGCCGAGAATCTTATGATAACGAGAGAGCAGCGGGAGGAGGTAATCGATACGGTCATTCGCATGAAACGGGAAGGCTATCCGATCATGAATTCGATATCAGGTCTTAGATTGATGAAGCATAATCGTTTCAAACGACGTTGTTGGGTAACGAATTTCATATATGCCGACCATAAACGGGCCAACTGTGCGGGTGAGGAGCTCGGTATCTGCCGTGATTGCGGTTTGTGTATGGCCGGAGAAATGAATGCGGTATTCAACTTCTGTCCCGATACGATTTTGGCCGGGTTGAAGTTGAGACTGTAATATTTCTGGAAAAATTTATCTTCTCCGGCCGGCGGTGGGTCCTGTACGGAATATTTTTGCCGTATGGCGGTATGATGTTCCGGTTTTTAAATTTTATTAGGGTTTCTGATATTATGTTTGCCTTTTTCATTATTTTTGCCAGCCTAAAATGATGTAAGCATGGAGCCTATAACTATTCGAGAAATATCGGGACGTCGCGCCTTGAAAAAATATGTACAATTCAATATCGATCTTTACAAAGGAAATCCATATAAAGTACCACCTTTGGTGGCCGATGAATTGAATACATTTACTCCGGCGAAGAATCCTGCTTTCGACTTCTGCGAAGCGGTACATTTTATGGCTTATGAAGGAAAGAAACCGGTGGGTCGCATTACCGGAATCATCAATCGGAATCTCAACGAAAAGACCGGGAAAAAAGAGGCTCGTTTCGGGTTTGTGGATTTTGTCGATGATACGCGAGTGAGCGATGCGCTTTTCGATGCGGTTGAGGAATGGGCTCGTTCGAAGGGTATGAATCATCTGGTCGGGCCTATGGGATTTACTGATATGGATCCGGAGGGATTGCTTATCGAGGGTTACGACCAGTTGGGGACGATGGCGACTATTTATAATTATCCTTATTATGTCGACCATATTTTACGAAGAGGATTTGAAACGGAATGCGAATGGGTGGAGTTCAAGCTCACGGTTCCTCCCGTTATGTCGGAAAAACATGCGCGGATAGCCGAGATTGTCCGACAGAAATATCATTTGCGTAGCGTGATTCGTGAGTATACGAATATCAATGATGTGGCTCGTGATTATGGTCGGCAGATATTCGAGCTTATCAACGAGGCGTATAAAGATCTATACGGATATTCTACGCTTACTCCACGACAGATCGATCATTATGTAAAAATGTATGTGCCGATGGTTCCGTTGGAATATTTGTCGCTCATTGTTAATGAGAAAGATGAATTGGTGGGTGTGGGTATCGCCATGCCGTCGATGAGCCGTGCGTTGCAGAAAGCGCATGGAAAAATGTTCCCATTCGGGTTTGTTCACTTGCTGAAAGCGTTGAAAGGGAAAAACGACATCGTAGATCTGTTGCTTGTTGCCATACATCCCGATTATCAGAATATGGGGGCTAACGCGTTACTTTTCGATGATATTTTACCTTACTTCATCAAGAATGGCGTGAAATATACCGAAACCAATCCGGAGATGGTAACCAACAATAAGGTACAACAACAGTGGCAATATTTCGAGCAACAGTTGCATAAGCGCCGTCGCGCTTATGCAAAAGATATTTAGAATCTTTTCCGTATGCCGACATTTGTTCAGATACTCGATTTTATCGGTACGTTTGCTTTTGCTATCAGCGGGATACGCTTGGCGTCGGCCAAACGGTTCGATTGGTTCGGTGCGTATGTCGTGGGTTTTGTTACCGCTATCGGCGGTGGGACGATACGCGATCTTTTGCTCGATGTTACTCCGGCATGGATGACCGATCCCATGTACCTTATTTGCACGGGGTTGGCGTTGGTATGGGTTATCGTTTTCGAGAAAAGACTGGTGCGTCTCGACAATACCTTTTTTATTTTCGATACCATAGGTCTGGCTCTTTTTACGGTCGTCGGTGCTGGTAAAAGCCTTGCATTGGGTTATCCTTTCTGGGTGGCAGTTATCATGGGAAGTATTACCGGTGCGGCCGGAGGTGTGATACGCGATGTCTTCATCAATGAAATACCGCTGATATTCAGGAAAGAGATATATGCAATGGCATGTGTTGTCGGTGGTGTGTTTTACTGGGTATGCTATCGGTTGGGTATGGAGTCGTATGTATGCCAGCTTGTCGGTGGATCGGGTGTGTTCGTTACGCGTATCTTGGCCGTGAAATATAAAATATGTCTGCCTATTCTTGGCGGTAAAGAGGAGGAAATCCCGACTCCTCCCGATGATGAGCAGCGATAGAAATACTTGTCATATCAGGTCGTGCATGCGCGCGAGATGATTCCTGGGTCTTGTCGGGAAATAATGCTTTTCGAGGTTTGCTGTCGAAACGAGTCTTTACCCGAGTCGTTGCAGAAGAGCCGAGAGGTCGGAACGCCAGTCGCTGCCGTTTGCCGGACAAAATGTATGGAAACCGAATTCTTCTCCTTTTTTTACATTCGATGCGCCGTCATCGACAAAGAGTGTCTCTTCGGGGCATATTCTGCTATCGTCGATGAGATGTCGGAAAATCTCGGGAGCCGGTTTGGTATACCCGATTTGATAAGACAGATATAGCCGATCGGCATAGTGGGTGAGTGGTTTCCCTTCGGACGAAAATTCCGTGCTGCATGCCCATGACATCACATAGGGATTGGTGTTGCTCAATATCAGAATGCGATACTCCTTTTTCAACTCTTCGAGGTATTTGAGAATGGCCGGAGGTACTTCTACGAAAAATCCCAACCAAGCTTTTTTTACCTCTTCGAAAGAGAGTTCCCGATTGCAAAGGCGACCCAATTCGGTGCGGAATCCGATTTCGTCGAGTTTCCCTTCTTCCAGTGCTTGAAATATTCCCGATTGGTGGTATTTGTCGAGCCGGGCATCGGCGTCATTCAGTCCTATGCGGGTAAATGCGGCGACAGCCTTGTCGCGGCTTATGGTGGCAATGACGCCGCCGAAATCGAAGATGAGTGTTTTTATCATGACAGAGCAGTAAGTCGTAAGACTTTGCAAAGATAACGATTAATTGGTAATGACCGAGATGTTACGGTTATTCCGATGGAAATGTCGGACAGATTGTTGGACGATTAATGACCGAAAAATTGATAAAATACATGGATAGATATATGTTTGTGAAGAACTTGAAAGTCGTTCATGAAAAGAATGTTGCCTTTGGCGTTTACGCTGTGTTTGCTTTTGTGCGGTTGTATGTCCCGGACGGAAAATAGAGGTGTCGAGAAAATCGGTGGTGCCGATGGCATCACCGGTATCGTTGTGGGGGATTCTCGGGAAAACGATTCGTCTTTGGGCGCTTTTCGGGTGTGTACCTATGAAGGGCCTCTTTATCCCGACACCTTTTGTTACATTTTGACCCTAAAAAGCAGGATATATAGCGGTGATGGTGTTTTTACGCTTTCTCCTGTCGATAGAGCGGACGAGTCGCTGCCGTCTTATTCGGGACGCCGGTATACACAACGGGGTACTCCCGACGATGTCGATGCCGTGGTATGGCAGCTTGTGGCGAATGGCGGAGGCCCGATATTCAATTTCCTATATGAGAGCGGCCGTCTTGTTATGTTGAACGATACCTGCGGGAAAATCGACGGGGCGCTTTTCTGGAGGCGAACGGATATTCGGAAGGGTGTAAGAATATAAATGGAGATAGCAATGAATAATACTTTTCATCTTATAGACCGGACAAAGTGGGAACGAGATATTTATTTCGATTATTACTATAATCGTATCAAGTGCCGGTACACGTTAAATGCGAATATCGATATAACCGAATTGGCGGCATATCGCAAGCATCGTGGTTTGAAATTCTTTCCTACGATGCTTTATGTGATTATGAGGGTTGTGAATGCTAATAAGGAGTTCCGTATGGATTTCGACAGTAACAATAGGTTGGGTTATTGGGAAGAAGTTGTTCCGAGCTATACGGTATTCCACGATGAGACCAAGACGTTTACCGATGTGTGGAGTGAGTATGATAGAGATTTCTCGACGTTTTACGACACGGTTTTGCGGGATATGGAAACGTACGGAGGTATAACAGGAGTCATTAAGGCACGTCCCGGTCAGCCTCGCAATTTTTGTCCTGTGTCTTGCCTGCCGTGGTTGAGTTACACGGCCTTTGCCCAAGATACTTATGTCGAGAATTCGCTTCTGTTTCCATTGATTAAGTTCGGAAAATATTTCGAGCGGGACGGCCGTTTGTTACTGCCGTTTTCCGTATCGGTGCATCATGCGGTGGCCGACGGATACCATACTTGCAAACTCATCAATGACGTGCAGGAAATGGTGGCCGATCCGTCGGCATGGTTCAATTTTTGAGTTTTGTGTAGTTCCCGCTTATCTGTCGATGCCGTCTCGTGAAAGTACGCCTTGTGTGTAATAGTGTTTGACCTCCTGCATCTCCGTTACGAGATCGGCTTTGTCGATGAGGCATTGCGGGGCGTATCGGCCGGTTATGACGACCTCGATCTGTGGGGCGCGATTGTTCAGAGCGTCGATGACATCTTCGCAAGAAAGCAATCCGAAATAAAGGGCGATGGTCAGTTCGTCGAGAATGATTATGTCGTACGCTCCGGTACTGAGCAATGACGAGCAATGCCGCAGTCCCTCTCGGGCCATTTCTACATCGATGGCTTCGGGATCTTTGTCAATGAAACAACCGCGACCGAATTGTTCGATGCGAATATGTCCCCACAGGGAATTTGTACCGTTGAAAAGCGTTTCGATTTTTGTTTCGTTGTAACACATCGATTTTACGAATTGTCCTACAAAAACGTTCTTTCCTGCACATAAAGCTCTTACGGCCAGCCCGAAAGCGGCTGTGGTTTTCCCTTTTCCGTTGCCTGTATAAAGATGAATGAATCCTTGTTCCATGTAAGCAAATATAAGATATTTTTCGGAATATCGGAATCATGGAATTTGGAGAGGAAGTACTATCTTTGCCGTTATATGGAAGTATCGGATAAGCAGGACGGAAAGGTCAGCGCTGTTTTGAATTGGAGCGGCGGAAAAGATTCTGCTCACGCTTTGTGGCGGGTGATGCAGGAAGGAACGTATAGGGTCGATGCGTTGCTTACGACGGTCAATCGCTCGACACGGAAGTCGACCATGCACGATATTCCGCTGCCGTTGCTCGAAGCACAAGCCGAGAGGATAGGGATTCCGTTATATATCGTGGATTTGACACCCTCGGGCGATATGGCCGATTATTCCGAGGCGATGAGCCGTGCCGTCGGTCATTTCAAGGCGCAAGGTATAACGCATTTTATTTTCGGCGATATTTTCCTGCATGATGTGCGCCGTTATCGAGAGGAACAGCTTGCGCCTTATGGTATCGAAGTGATCGAGCCGCTTTGGGGTGCGGAATCGCCCGAAGTGATGGACGGTTTTCTTGCCACGGGATTGAGGTGTGTTGTGGTTACTACGATGTACGACGGTTTGGGGCCTTCTGTCATCGGTAGGGAGGTAGATGCGGCATTTGTGGCATCGTTACCGTCAGGTGTTGATCCGAATGGTGAAAACGGTGAATATCATACCTTTTGTTATGACGGGCCGATTTTTTCGTCTCCCGTGCCGTTTGTTTTGGGAAGTCCGTCGACGAGAAGTTACGATATTTCTTTCGATGACGGAACGATTCGTAGGTATACTTACTGTTTTGCCGATCTCGGTGTAAAATGATGAACCGGAAAATATTTCGGGACGGAATATTCTTTGCCGAAGTGTATTCTGTCTCAGAAAAAGTTGCAAGCATAACCCGGAATCGATTACCTTTGTCTCGCTTTGCCGAAAGAATGTCGGCAGATTTTTTTCGACCGAATGCCTGTCGGTCAGATACACTGCATTATTGACACATTATGACTGGAATTGAAATTTGGGCTTTGGCTTTGGGGTTGTCGATGGATTGCTTCGCTGTTTCGATAACAAGCGGCATCATTTGGGGGCGGGTCCGGTGGAAGCCTATGCTTTTAATGGCGTTCTTTTTCGGACTTTTTCAGGCTCTCAACCCGTTTTTCGGTTGGTTGGGGACTCGTTATTTTCGTTACCTGATAGAGAGCGTCGACCATTGGATCGCTTTTGCCATTCTCGGCTTTTTGGGCATACGCATGATCATGGAATCGTTCAAGGATGAGGAAGAGAAACATTTCAATCCGGCCAGCCTCAAAGTGATTTTGGCTATGGCAGTTGCTACCAGTATCGACGCTTTGGCAACAGGAATAATCCTCCCCTCTGTCGTCGGAGCCTCTACCCTCCTGCTAATGCTGACTGCCGTAGGCCTGATTGGCCTGACAACCTTTATCATTTCTTTTGCCGGCGTTTACATAGGAAAAAAGTTTGGAGATCTCTTCTCCTCGAAAGCGGAATTATTAGGCGGCTTAGTGCTGATTATTATTGGCTGTAAAATTTTGATTGAGCATTTGTTCTTATCCTGAAGCTTTTATGAGTTGCTTTATAAGTCAACACACCTAAAACGTCTGAACGCAGAATGTGTTCGGACGTTTGTTTTTTCAAACCGCTCCCCAAAAACCTCTGAACTAGACTATGCAAAATAAAAGAGCCCTAATGCAAACCGCACTGATGCTCTTTCTGAACTGCACTACAAAAGAGATCCCAGCACAAGCGCAGACACAAAAGAAAAAGGCGAAGCGCATATTTGGTGATGCAGTCTGCCTCCGGGAAACGCGGACGAGCTAGATCCCCACAGAAAATGCGGGCCGTAGAATTTAAAAATAAAAAACCTACGGTAAGCAACTTGCTTACCGTAGGTTTGGTTTTACGCTACAAAAAGACGCCGCTGCCAAGGCGCGCCATCCTCATTCAAACAAAAGAAAAGAGTCCGAACGCGAATTGCGTCCGGACTCAGCCTGGAGCGGGTTACGAGGCTCGAACTCGCTACCTCCACCTTGGCAAGGTGGCGCTCTACCAGATG
>OGPK01002845.1_pt1 | contig 10544 bp, 10 predicted proteins | sample 1552921 | NCBI WGS metagenome assembly OGPK01 (sample SAMEA2580264, study PRJEB22360) | human gut metagenome | biome: human gut; feature: human-associated habitat; material: faeces | place: Denmark | collected 2008/2010 | reverse complement strand
CGTTGCCGCCGCCGATGCGGATGGTCATGTCGTTGGTCGCAGGCTCGATGCGCAGCACCGTGCCGGTGAGGATCTCATGCTCCTTGGACGAGAAGGTGTCGAAGACCATGCCGCGCTCTGCTTCGCGGATGCCCTGGATGATGACCTGCTTGGCCGTCTGCGCGGCGATACGGCCGAAGTCCTTTGTCTGCACGTCGACGTTTACGAGGTCGCCCAGCTGCGCGGTCTTGCTGATTCTGCGGGCCGCGTCGAGCGTAATTTCCGTGGCGGGGGTGATGACGTCGTCGACGACCTCCTTCTGCACGTACATATGCATATCGTTGTCCTTGACCTCGACGAAGACGTTGTCGGTGTAGCCGTCCTTGTCCTTTTTGTATGCAGCGACGAGAGCCTGCGTGATCTTCTCGACCATGTAGCTCTGCGGGATCCCGCGTTCTTTTTCAAGCTGCGCAAGCGCTGCAAAAATTTCGGCATTCATAGTTTTCTAAATTCCTCCCTTTAAAACTCGACGTGAAGCCGCACCTGCGCGACCTCGTTTTTCTGGAATGTATATGTGGTTCCTGCGGTGTCGATGGTCACGGCGCCGTCCGCATAGCCCGCGAGCTTCCCGATGAATTCCTTCGCGCCGCCTATGGGCTTGAAGAGCTTCACCGAGACGGAGCTGCCCATAAACTGCTCAAAATCAGACGGGCGCTTCAGCTGCCGTTCGAGTCCTGCCGAGCAGACCTCAAAATTATAGCTGTCCGGCACGGGGTCCTTTTCATCGAGGATCGGATCGAGCGCGCGGGAAATGGCCTCGCAGTCGGAGATATCCACGCCGCCGTCCTTGTCGATGTACAGGCGCAGGAACCATTCTCCGCCCTCGCGGACATATTCCACATCCCAGAGTGTACAGCCGTGCGCCTGCACGACAGGCTCTGCAAACTGCGCCACCTGCTCCGTTACCTTCATGAAAAATCCCCCTTACCAGCAAGAAAGAGTGGGGAGCAATTCCCCACTCTCAAGTAAAATACTATCAAGATGGCCTTATTATAGCATCCGCGGGCGGAAATTGCAAGGAGTATTTCTGTATTTGACCCGGAATTTCTTGTTTTTTTCCTTCTTTTTTCGCCCTGATCTGCGCAAAAGCGCACTGTGCGCGAAAAAAACGCAAATTCCTGTCTGCGGGGTGTCATTTCCCCCGCGTGTGTGCTATACTATATGAAATGAAGCTCGCTTGGGGGTATTTGAGATATGAAGCAGAAATCCGGCATGATCGGCGTCGTCTACGCCGCGATCCTTTCCGCCATCGCCGGTTACTTTTTTCGCATGACGCAGCTGTCCGGCGGCAGCAGCGTCCCGCTGATCGCGTTCAGCATCCTGATGGTCTTCGTCTTTGCGCTCGCTGCGGTCAGTCTGGAAAAGCAGTCTGCCTATGAAGCCGTCTACCGGCCCAGCGGGCAGGATCTGACGTTTTCGCTGCTCGGTGCGCTGGGGCTGATCGCGGGCTGCGTGCTCAGCTTCCGGGGCTCTATTGCGCAGATGCTCGTGAGCCTGCTCGGCCTGCTGGCCGGACTTTCGCTCGGCGCGGGGGCCGTGCTGCGGTGGAAGGAAAAAAAGCCGTCGGCGGCGTTTTCCGTCTTCGTTGTGCTGTTCTATGTTGCGAAGCTCTTCCGCGATTTCCGCCACTGGGAGATCAATCCCGCGATTCTGGACTACTGCTTCTCACTGTTCGCCATGATCGCGTTCATGCTGGCAAGCTATCACGCGGGCGCGTTCAGCTTTGAGCGGGGCGCACGGCGCCGGCTGGCGTTTTATTCGCTGCTGGGCGTACTGTTCGGCGCAATCAGCCTTGCGGGCGCGCAGCTGCCGGAGCTTCTGATCTACGCGGGCAGCGTATTCTGGATGCTTGCCTGCGCGCAGCAGATGCTGAGGCGCTCCGTATAGGCTTTTTCAGCCGCCATAGCTGCACATGACCAAGGGAGGGAGGGCGAAGCCGTCCTCCCCCTGTATGATGTTATGGCAGCACCGCACCATTCGGCAAGCTGATCCGGTGAGAGTTTTTCGTCAAGTCAAGGTCTGAAAAGCGCGGGAATACTGTATGTATTTCAAACGCTTCCAACCGCGAAATTGGCGGAAAAGCTGCGTCGAAGCGCGCCGGCGCAATTGCGCGGTGCTGCCTTATGCCTTTCTTGCAAGCGTCGCCCAGTAGGTGGGGATGTTGTGCGCGTGCAGATTGCCGTAGCCGTTGGTGTCCTCGTAGAGGTCCAGCAGCTGCAATCCCGCCTTGAGCTGGCCCGTGAGCTGCTCGTGCGCGGTGTGGGAAAACTGAACGCCGCTTTTGTCCTTTTCCAGCTGCCGCATCTGCGCTTCATCCTCGAGCGGGTTGAACGGGAGCGTGTTGATGATCCGCGTTTCGTCCTCGTCGAAGGCGAAGTTCAGGCCGTTGTCAAGCCCGGCCAGCAGCCGTCCGCCGGGCTTTAAGACCCGTGCGCATTCGCGCCAGATGGGCAGCACTGCGTAGACGTAGCAGTTGGAGACGGGATGGAAGATCAGATCGAAGCTGTTTTCGTCAAACGGCAGGCGCTTGGTCATGTCAGCGCGGACGATGGTAATGTCATAGCCCTCCCGCTCCGCGACCATTTTCTCGGAATCCAGCTGCCGCTGCGAATAGTCCAGTACCGTGCACTGCGCCCCCAGCGCGGCGAAAATGGGCATCTGCTGCCCGCCGCCGGAGGCCAGCCCCAGCACGCGCTTGCCTTTCAGCTCGCCGAGCCAGCTGTGCGGGACGAATTTGACCGGAGTCAGCTTGACGTCCCACGTACCGGCCTTTGCCTTTTCATATTCCTCGTGGGAAACAGGCTTCCCCCATTCCCAGCCTTCTTCGACCCAGCGGTCGATGGTTTTGCTGTTGATCTCCTGATACGGAATGTCCATAAAAACCTCTTTTATTATGCTTCCTTCGCCAGCTTCCACGCGACATAGTCGTCGTAGGAGCAGAGGCGGTCAATAATGGTGCCGTCGGGCTGGAACTCGATGACGCGGTTACAGGTGGTCTGCAAAAGCTCATGGTCGTGCGAGGCAAGCAGAATGTTGCCGGGGAAGGCGCACAGGCCCTTGTTGACGGCCTGAATGGCCTCCATGTCCAGATGGTTCGTCGGCTGGTCAAGAAGCAAAACGTTCGCGCCCGAGAGCATCATGCGCGAGAGCATACACCGGACCTTTTCGCCGCCGGACAGCACATTCACGGGCTTGAAGACCTCTTCGCCGGAAAACAGCATCCGGCCCAAGAAGCCGCGCAGGTACACATCGTCCTTTTTCGCCGAATACTGCCGGATCCAGTCGACAAGCGAGTCGGAGCAGCCCTCAAAATAGGCGGTGTTGTCCTTCGGCAGATAGCTGGTCGTGACGGTCTGGCCCCATTTGACGCTGCCCTCGTCCGGCTCCAGCTCGCCCATGAGAATTTTAAAGAGCGTCGTCTGCGCCAGCTCGTTTTCGCCGACAAAGGCGATCTTATCATTCTTATTGACAATGAACGAGACTTTATCCAGAAGCTTCACGCCGTCGATGGTCTTGGACACATCCGTCACGAACAGGATGTCCTTGCCGACCTCGCGTTCGCGCTCAAAGCCCACGAACGGGTACCGGCGCGAGGACGCGGGCATTTCCTCGACGGTCATCTTGTCGAGCAGCCTGCGGCGGGAGGTCGCCTGCTTGCTCTTGGCCTTGTTGGCCGCGAAGCGGGCGATGAAGGTCTGCAGCTCTGCGATTTTTTCCTCGGCACGCTTATTCTTGTTGCGGATGAGCTGCTGGATGAGCTGGGAGGATTCGTACCAGAAATCATAGTTGCCGACGTACATCTTGATCTTGCCGTAGTCGATATCGACGATATGCGTGCAGACGGTGTTGAGGAAATGACGGTCGTGGCTGACGACGATGACAAGGCCGGTGTCCTCGTAATCCAGAATAAAATCCTCGAGCCAGTTGATGGCCTCGATATCAAGGTTATTCGTCGGCTCGTCGAGCATGACGATATCGGGCTTGCCGAACAGCGCCTGCGCAAGCAGCACCTTGACCTTCAGACGCGGGTCGGTGTTGGCCATGAGATCATAGTGCAGCTCCACCGGGATGCCGAGGCCCTGCAAAAGCTTTGACGCATCGGACTCGGCCTCCCAGCCGTCCATGTCGGCAAACTCCGCCTCAAGCTCGCTCGCACGCATCCCGTCCTCCTCGGAGAAATCGGGCTTTTCATAAAGCGCGTCCTTCTCCTTCATCACGTCGTACAGGTGCTGGTTGCCCATGATGACGGTGTCGAGAATGGTATACGCGTCGTACTGGTTCTGATCCTGCTTCAGAACGGACATCCGCGCGCCGGGCTTGATGAAAATTTCGCCGGATGTCGGCTCCAGCTCGCCGGACAGGAGCTTCAAAAACGTCGATTTGCCCGCGCCGTTGGCGCCGATAATGCCGTAGCAGCTGCCGGGCGTAAACTGCAGATCGACCTGCTTGAACAGCGCAGAGCCGCCAAACTGCATGGCAAGGTTGGAAATGGTGATCATAGAAAAACCTCATCAATGTTATTTTTTCTTATCATACCACAAAATCCAGTGTTTGCAAGGGAAACCGTGGGAACCGCCGGTATGGCCGGGAGCTCATTTAAGAGAAGCAGCAGCCAGGAGCGTCCGGCTTGGGTGCGTGCGGTTTTGCTGCCAGTTGCTTCTGAACCAGACCGCTGCGGAGTCACAGCGGCAGGAAGGAGAACGCCCATGTGAGTACCGGCGCGAACAGCACGGCGGGCAGGAGGTCGGCGGTCTTGATCTTCGTGAGGTGCAGCATATTAAGGCCGATGGCAAGGATCATCACCGAGCCGCAGCACGTGATTTCCGCGATGGCCGCGTCGGACAGCAGCGGCGCGATCACGTGCGCCAGAAGGGCAAGCAACCCCTGATACACGAACACGGGCACGGAGGAAAACAGCACGCCCAGCCCCAGCGAGACGGACAGCATACAAGACGAAATGCCGTCGAGCAGGGATTTTGTGAACAGCAGCTCATAGTCCTGCTTCAGACCGGCGTTGAAACTGCCGAGGATCGCCATCGCGCCCACGCAGAACAGGAGCGACGCCGTCACAAAGCCCTCGGCGATGGGGGTCCGCTTCCCGCCGCGCTGGAAGCGGCGCTCGATCCTGCCGCCGAGGCGCTCAATGCGCCCGTCGAGATCCAGAAGCGTCCCCACGGCGGTGCCGAGCACCATTGACACGATCAGCACGAGCGTATTTTCGCCCTTCAGCATCCCGCTGACGCCGATATAGAGCACGCAGAGCGCGATCGCGGTCATGATCGCGTTTGTGATTTTTTCCGGGATGCCCTTCTTTGCCAGCAGCCCGACCGAGCCTCCGGCGAGAATGGCAAGCGCGTTGACAAGAACTCCAAGCATAAATATGGCCTCACTTTGAACAGGATATCTTGCCTCTTATCCTATCATATGCGTGTCGAAGAAAAAAGAGATTTTTCGCAAAGTGGAGGAAAAACGCAAAATAAGCGGGAAAATTCAGGCTAGATCAGGGACGATATTCCAAAAAAGGTAGAAATCCTGATCAAAATGTAGTATAATGCCCTTATCTTGATAAACAGCGCCCGCCGCTGCGCGGACGCTTGGGAGTGTATATGAAACTACGCAGAACAAAGCGAATGCCCGCCACGGCAAAGCAGAAGCTGCGCGCAAAGAGGCTGGCGCAGCTGAAGCGGTTTTTGCGCGAGCACACCTGGGGCGTGATGATCACGGTCCTGATTATGATCGCGCTGATCCTGTTCGTCTGCGTGATCGCCGGGGCCGCGCCCAAGGAAGCGTCTGCGCCGGAGACGACGCAGGACGAGACGCCGCGCTATGAGTCGGGCTTTATCTGCGCCATCACGACGCAGGTCCCGTATTATACCGAGGAGCTTTCCGAGGCCGGAACGGTCGCGCGCGGGATGCAGATCACGTATTCGACCGACCGCTCTGTCGAGCGCGACGGCGTCCGGTACTATCTGACCTATTTCTCCACGCTGGACTGCGGCTATGTCTCCGAGGAAAACCTGACACAGGACCCCTCCGCCGTGATCGCAGAGAAGGTCGTCTATGTCCGCACGCCGCAGAACCTCCGTCTGGACAAAAACACGCTCGAGCTCGGCACGCTGGTCGAAAAGGGAACGGAGCTGCAGGTTCTGAGCTATGAGGGCACGACCGACGGCGTCGTCGATCTGTATCAGGTCTCCTATCAGGGCCAGACAGGCTACATCAGCGGCCAGTACGTCTCAACCGTGCAGGAGGAGGCCAACGACGTCTATGACCGCTTCGGCGTCTACGCCATCCATGCCGGACGCGGCGACAAATGGGGCGGCGGCGACGCGGAAAGCCTTGATTATTTCCCACGCACGAAGGCAAGCTTTGAAGACAACAAAATGCCGAACCCGTGCTACGCAATTTATCTTACCTGCGACCCGGCAATTTTAAAAGATATCGACAAGTACATCGAATACGCAAAATCGACGAAGATCAACGCCTTCGTCGTCAACATCATGGATGGCACGTCCATCGGCTACGATTCGCCTGTGTACGAGGAATATTCCCCCACGGCGTATCAGTACGCCCAAAACTCCGTCGCAGATTATCAGGCAGTCATTCAGAAAATCAAGGACGCAGGATTCTATGTGATCGGCCGTCTGACAACCTTCAACGACTCCTTCTTCTGCCAGGATCATCCCGAGTACGCCATTGCCGACGGCTCCGGCGAGTCGCTGTATGTCGCAGCCAGCTACTGGCCGAGTGCCTTCTGCCGCTATGTCTGGGAGTATAAGGTCGCGCTGGCTATCGACGCAGTGCAGACCATGGGTTTTAACGAGATCCAGTTCGACTATGTCCGCTTCCCGGACAATACGGACCAATACGAAGCCTCGGGCGATATCGACTTCCGCAACGAGTACGGCGAGACAAAGGCGCAGGCCATCCAGCGCTTTTTGATGTATGCCACGGATATTCTGCACGAATACGGTGTCTACGTCGGCGCGGATGTCTTTGGTGAGACGAGCGGCAACTATGTCACGGCCTACGGCCAGTATTGGCCCGCGATCAGCAATGTTGTTGACGTGATTTCCGGCATGCCGTATCCTGACCATTTTGCCCGCAACGGGGCCTACCGCCCGTGGGAGCATCCATATGAGACGCTGCTCGACTGGGCAGAGTCCGCCGCCAAGCGGCAGGCCGAAACGCCTACGCCCGCAGTCGACCGCACCTGGATTCAGGCCTATAACGCCATCCAGCCGCCCTATAACGAATACGGCGTGCAGGAGATCGGCGACGAGATCCGCGCGCTGCGGGAAGAGGGGCTTACCGGCGGCTTCATGGCATGGAACGCCTCCTGCAGTCTCACCAAGCTCGAAGAGCTGCGCCCGCTGTACGAGGCGCTGGAATAGAGCCAACCTTTGCTGCGCCTGTTCCAAGGGCCGTTGATACCGCTGCCCCAAAACAAGAAACCGCCCGGCTCCAAATCGGAGCCGGGCGGAAATGCGTTAGGATCAGAAGATCGCAACAACAGCGCCGTTGTAGGTCTTTTCGATGTATTCCTTCACAGCGTCGGACTGGAGCGCCTTGACAAGTGCCTGGATCTTGGCGCTGTTTTCTTCGCCTGCGCGGCAGGCAATGATGTTGGCATAGGTCTGGGCCGCGTCGCCGGAGGCATCTTCGATCGCGAGCGCGTCAGCGGCGTGGAGACCCGCCTGCAGGGCGTAGTTGCCGTTGATGACGGCCACGGTGCCGGGGTTGGAGTTCGCCAGCTGTGCGGGGACGGTATCGGCCTGCAGCGGCTGTACGTCATGGCCCTTCGCATCAACGATATCCAGCGTGGTCACGCCCTTTTCGGCGGAAGCATCGGCGGGCAGCTCAATGAGGCCTTCCTGCGCCAGCAGGAGCAGAGCACGCGTCTCGTTGGAGTCGTCGGCGGGGATCAGGATGGTTGCGTCGGCGGCAATGTCCGCAACAGAGGCAACACCGTTGCTGTACAGGCCGAACGGCTCATAGTGGATCTTGGCGGCGGAGACGAGGTCGGTGCCGTTGGCAGCGTTGAAGCTGTTCAGGTACGGGGTGTGCTGGAAGTAGTTGGCGTCGAGCGAGCCGTCCGCCAGGGACTGGTTGGGCAGGACATAGTCGTCGTACACAACGATCTGCAGGTCGTATCCCTCAGCGGCCAGGGTGTCCTTGACCTGCTCGAGGATCTCTGCGTGCGGGGTGGAGGAGGCACCGACCTTCAGCACTTCCAGCTTGCCGTCGGTGGTCTCGGCAGCGGCGGTATCGGTGGTGGCAGTAGTGTCAGCGGTCTCGCTCTTGGCTGCGCAGCCGGCGAGGGCGGCGACGATCAGCAGAGCGGCAAGAACGATTGCAAGTACCTTTTTCATGATAATGACTCCTTTTTAAATGTAATATAAACTGGCTGTTTGGTTTTTCTGATCCGGACGACTTCGGTCACATTCGTCCGCAGCGCCAGTTGATACGCAGAAGATATTCAAAGATCTGTCTCATCGGCAGCTCCTTTCAGCGCGCGCGCTTATCCGTCCTGCGGAGGATGCGCGTGCCGACGATCTGGATGACCTGCACGATGATGACGATGAGGAACACGCAGACCCAGACGACGAGCTTCTGGCTTCTCTGGTGGCCGTAGATGATGGCGACCTGGCCGAGGCCGGTGCCGCCGAGTGTGGCGGCGAGGGCGGTATAGCTGAGGATCGTGACCGTGGAGATGATCGAGCCGGAGATGAGCGACGGCTTTGCCTCCGGCAGCAGCACATGCCAGATGATCTGCAGGTTCGTGCAGCCCATGGCCTGCGCGGCCTCGATAACGCCTGCCGGGACCTCTTTGAGCGAGGATTCGACCATGCGGGCCACATACGGCGCGGCGGCGATGATCAGCGTGACGATAACTGCGCCGTTGCCGGTCGACGTGCCGAGCAGCAGTCTTGCCGCCGGGATCATGGCGACCATCAGGATGACCGCCGGGATCGAACGGAAGAAGTTCACGATAAAGCCGAGCACCGTATTGACGCCCTTGTTGGGGTGCAGCCCGTCCTTATCCGTGACCCAGAGCACCACGCCGAGCGGCAGGCCGATGACATAGGCGAACAGCGAGGTCAAAAACGTCATATAGACCGTCTGCCACACGCCGAGCTGGATGATGTGATTGTCCCACAGCTTCAGGAAAAATTCGGTTGCCATTTACCGTTCCTCCTTCCAGGTCAGGCCGCTGTTTTTCAGCCAGCTAATGACCTTTTCCGCGTCGTGCTCGTCGTTGGGCAGCTCAAAGATCATGTGGCCGTAGGCCGCGCCCTCGACGGATTTTGTGTCGGCGAACAGCACGTTGACCGGCACGCGGCACGCGAGGATCATCTCGGAGATGACCGGCTTCTGCGTATTTTCGCCGTTGAAGATGATGCGGACCTTGCGCCCGCCGGTCGTCGGCTCGAGCACCGGCCGCTCCTGCGGCAAGACCAGCTCCCGCGCGATATCGGATTTCGGGCTCGTGAAAACGTCCGCCACGCGGCCCTCTTCTGCGATGCAGCTCTTGTCGATGACCGCAACACGGTCACAGATCTGGTCGATGACCTTCATCTCGTGCGTGATGACGATGATGGTGACGCCGAGCGTCTTGTTGATCTCGCGCAGCAGCTCCAGGATCGAGCGTGTGGTGTTGGGGTCGAGCGCGCTGGTCGCCTCGTCGCAGCGCAGATACCGAGGATTGGTCGCCAGGGCTCTTGCGATGGCCACGCGCTGCTTCTGGCCGCCGGAGAGCTGCGAGGGGTAGCTTGCAGCCTTGTCGGAAAGGCCGACGACCCGCAGCAGCTCCTCCGCCCGCTTCTTCGCTTCCGCCTTCGGCGTGCCGGAGATCTCCAGCGGGAAGCAGATGTTGCGCAGGACCGTCCGCTGCTCGAGCAGGTTGAAGCCCTGGAAGATCATGCCGATCTGCCGCCGGACCTGCAGCAGCTCCTTCTGGCTGAGAGCCATGATGTTCTGCCCGTCCACCAGCACCTCGCCGGAGGTCGGCCGCTCAAGCAGGTTGATGCAGCGCACCAGCGTCGATTTGCCCGCGCCGGACAGGCCGATGATGCCGAAAATTTCGCCGTCCGCGATCGTGAGATTCACATCCTTCAGCGCTTCTACGCTGCCGGAGGCCGAGGAATAGATTTTGCCGAGATGTTTCAGCTCGATCATGGGTGATCCCCTTCCAATGTTTTTTCTGCACAAATAAAAAGAGCCGGGAAACTCACATCGTTTCTCAGCCCCGATCCCGGCAGCCATGCTGCCAATCTGGAATTTTATGAAACAAAGCGAGCCGAATTTTGCGTATGCGAAAACATGCACATGCTGCGCATGCACATCGGCATCATCATAGCGGTCGTAAACAGCTGCTTCATCGCGTGTCGGCTCCTTTCCTGATTTCTGGGGCCATTATATCTGCCCGGTCAGAAAATGTCAATGGGTGATTCGGTGAAAAAATGTTGCCGCCTCGCCGTATTTTTTGTGCAGACAGAGCAAAC
>OGPK01002844.1_pt1 | contig 10544 bp, 9 predicted proteins | sample 1552921 | NCBI WGS metagenome assembly OGPK01 (sample SAMEA2580264, study PRJEB22360) | human gut metagenome | biome: human gut; feature: human-associated habitat; material: faeces | place: Denmark | collected 2008/2010 | reverse complement strand
TTCTCGAAATGCAGCTGCAGCAGGACAGCCTGCGCATGGAGGTCGGGGCGCGCCTCGACTCGCTCGAACGCAGTTTCACGCGCATCGTCGTCGTGGCCGAGCATCTGCCCGAAATATCGGACCGGGTGCTGGACGAGCTGAACAAACAGGTGACGCAGCTGATATATACGATGAATTACAGCGTCGATAACGCCTTTGCCGATTTCGACCGCCAGCGCGACGAGCTGCAGCGGTATGTGACCGGAGAGCGGCAGGCGTTGGTCGAGCAGCTGCGGCAGACGGCCGGCGAGGTGGTGCGGACGACGCTCGACGCGGTGCCGGGGCTGGTGGGCAAGGTGCTGCTGTACGTGGTGTTGGCGCTCGCGGTGCTGATCGGGGGTCCCTTTGCGCTGGGGTTCTGGCTGGGCGGCGTGAGGGCGAGGGCCGGAGCGAAGAGAAAGGAGTAGGCGGCGGCCCCGACCGGGCTGCGGGTGTCTGAAACGGAACGGGTGCGGCGGCCAGATCGCCGTGTCGGCGGAGGTGAAGGACGAGGGCGGCGCTTCGGCAAAATGCAAGTGAACTTGCTTTTGCCCTCAGCTTGCACTATCTTTACAGAACATAGGCGGCGGCTCGGCAATGTCCAAATAAATTTGGCATTGCTCTCGCCTTGCACTATCTTTGCCGCAAATTGGAAGACGATGGCTCGCAAAAAGGCAAATTATCCCCTCATCGAGGGGCTTGAAATAACGACGCTCGCCGCCGAAGGCAAGGCGATGGGACGCTGGAACGACGTGGTGGTGTTCGTGCCGCTGACCGTTCCGGGCGACGTGGTGGATGTGCAGATACGCTCCAAGCGCCGCAGGTTCATGGAGGGATTCGTGGTCCGCTACGTCAGAAAATCGCCGCTGCGCGCGGAGGCCTTCTGCGCCCATTTCGGGGTTTGCGGGGGCTGCAAGTGGCAGAACCTGCCCTACGAGGAGCAGCTGCGCTTCAAGACCGAGCAGGTGCGCGACCAGCTGACGCGCATCGGCAAGATCGCACTGCCGCAGATCGCGCCCTGTCTGGGGTCGGAGCAGACCCGGTTTTACCGCAACAAGCTCGAATTCACTTTCGCCGACCGCCGCTGGCTGACGCGCGAAGAGGTGGAGAGCGGGACGGACTTCGATGCCGCGCCCGCGCTCGGATTCCATATTCCCAACATGTTCGACAAGGTGCTGGACATCGACAAGTGCTGGCTCCAGCCCGATCCGTCGAATGACATCCGCACCGAGACCAGACGCTTCTGCATCGAAAACGGCTACACGTTCCACAACGCCCGCGAACACCGGGGGCTGATGCGCAACATGATCGTCCGCACGGCTTCGACGGGCGAGGTGATGGTGATTGTGGTGTTCGGCGAGGACGACCGGGAGCGGATCGCCGCGCTGCTGGACCATCTGGCGGCGAATTTCCCGCAGATCACGTCGCTGTTCTACATTGTCAACACCAAGTTCAACGATTCGGTCGGGGACCTCGATCCGGTTTGCTACAAGGGCAAGGACCATATCGTCGAAGAGATGGAGGGGCTGCGGTTCAAGGTGGGGCCGAAGTCGTTCTACCAGACCAATTCGGCGCAGGCGTACGAGCTTTACAAGGTGGCGCGGGAGTTCGCGGACCTCAAACCGGAGGACGTGCTTTACGACCTCTACACCGGGACGGGAACCATCGCCAATTTCTGCGCCGCGCGGTGCAGCCGGGTGGTGGGCGTGGAGTATGTGCCCGAAGCGATCGCCGATGCGAAGGTCAATTCGCAGATCAACGGCATCGGGAATACGGTTTTCTATGCGGGCGACATGAAGCAGGTGCTGAGCGACGGGTTCGTCGCCGCCAACGGCCGTCCCGACGTGATCATCCTCGATCCGCCGCGTGCGGGCGTGGACGAGCCGGTGATCGGCGTGATCCTGCGCGCCGCGCCCCGGCGGATCGTCTACGTGAGCTGCAATCCCGCCACGCAGGCCCGCGATTTGGCGCTGCTCGACGCCGATTACCGCGTCGAGGCGGTACAGCCCGTGGACATGTTCCCCCACACGCACCATGTGGAAAATGTCGTGAAACTCGTACGGCGATGAGACTGGACGGTTTCGGGATATTCGTCGAGCGGATGCCGGCCATGGTCCGCTTCTACCGCGACGTGCTGGGATTCGAGATCCGCGAGGATGAAAACGCCTCGAACGTCTATCTGGAAAAGGACGGAACGCTGTTCCTGCTCTACCGCAGGGCGGATTTCGAGAAGATGACCGGCCGCAGGTTCGGCTATGCCGGCCCGGTGAACGGGCATTACGAGATCGCCCTGAGCGTCGAAAACCATGCGGCGGTCGATGCGGCCTTCCGCGAGGTCGTCGCCAAAGGCGCCCGGCCCGTCATGGAACCCACAACCGAACCGTGGGGCCAGCGCACCTGCTACGTGGCCGACCCCGAAGGCAACCTGATCGAAATAGGGTCGTTCAAGGCATGATTCCGGAGAGGGGATGCAGTATTTCGGATTTTTGGCGTTTTATTTGCAAGACAGTTACCTAAAAAACGGAAAATATGAAAAAACTGATTTTAATGGCGGCGGTGGCGCTGATGGCGCTTCCCGCGGCGGCACAGATGCAGGAGGCTTTCCCCAGCTATATTCAGGTGAACGGACGCGCCGAGAAGGAGATCACGCCCGACGAGTTCTACCTCTCGATCGTCATCAACGAGCGCGATTCGAAGGGCAAGATTTCGGTCGAGAGTCAGCAGCGCGACATGATCGCGGCCCTCAAGCGGCTGGGCGTGAACGTCGAGAAGCAGCTGAAGGTGGCCAACCTTTCGAGCGAGTTCTTCAAGAAGAACACTTCGGTGGCGACGGCCAAGTACCAGCTTCAGCTGGGATCGTCGGCCGAGGTGGCCAAGGTGTGGCAGGCGCTCGACGGACTCGGCATCTCGAACGTTTCGATCCTGAAGGTGTCGCACTCGAAGATCGACGAGTATAAGGAGCAGGTGCGCGTCGAAGCGATGCAGAACGCCAAGCAGAGCGCCCAGACGCTGGCCGGGGCGATCGGGCAGAATGTCGGCAAGTGCTTCTATATTTACGACTCGAACAACAACGTGATGCCGGTGCTGTATGACAACATGGCCGTGATGCGCAGTGCGAAGACCGGGTATGGCGAAGAGGCCGCGGCGGACGAACCGCTCGACTTCAAGACCATCAAGCTGCAGTACAACGTGCAGGCGAAATTCGTGCTGGAGTAGCTCTCCGGCGGCATATGCGAAGAGGATGTCCCGCGAAGGGCGTCCTCTTCGTCGTCTCAGGGTGTCGCGGACGGAGGTTGTCGCGCTTCGGGTCCCGGATTCGCGGGCGGAGCGCGGAGGAAGGCCGGGCGTGGTCGCGGACGAAGCCCGCCGGGTGCGAAAAACGGCGCCGGATGGTGCGGATTCCGAAAAATTGTACTATCTTTGTTTACTTTGCCCCTTAAAAAAGGAGGAGTTATGGAAAAACAGTTTTGTTTCAACTACGAGCATTATGCGGCTCTTGCCGAGCTGTCCGATGCGGACCGTGAGCTGGTTCGGGAGGCCGAACGGGCCACGGCCAACGCCAATGCGCCCTATTCGAAGTTCCGGGTGGGAGCGGCTGCGCGGCTGCGCAGCGGGAAAATCCTCTACGGAAGCAATTTCGAGAGCGAGGTCTATCCTGCGGGACTCTGCGCCGAGCGGACGCTGATGTTTTATGCGCAGGCCAATTATGCCGACGATCCGATCGAGACGCTGGCGATCGCTTCCGATCCCTCGGAGCGCGAATGTTATCCCTGCGGCCAGTGCCGTCAGGTGATGGTGGACGTCGAACGCCGTCAGGGCGCGCCCATGCGGGTGGTCATGAGCGGCGGCGGCACGGCGACGGCCGTCGATTCGGCGGCGCGGCTACTGCCCTTCACGTTCGTGCTCTGATCCGCAGCGAGCATGTCCGAGATACCGGCTTCGGCGGCGCGGCCCGCCGACGGCGGAGAAACGTTGCGTTGAAGTACAGGCCGCTTTTAGAAATACCCGAAAAATGTTCACTCCCGAAGATATCCTCTACGAAGACAATCATCTGCTGATCGTCAATAAACACTGCGGCGATCTGGTGCAGCCCGATCCGTCGGGCGAAAGCGCGCTCGAAGACCAGATAAAGGCCTTTGTCAAACGCCGCGACGCCAAGCCCGGCGACGTGTTCCTCGGCGTGGTGCACCGCATCGACCGTCCGGTGAGCGGCGCGGTGCTGTTCGCCAAGACCTCGAAGGCCCTGACGCGGCTCAACGAGATGATCCGCGAGGGCCGCATCCGCAAGGTCTACTGGGCCTTGACCGAACGGACGCCCGACCCCGAAAGCGGCGAACTGCGCCACTACATCCTGCGCGACGCCCGCACCAACCGCTCGCGGGCCTGCGACGGGCCGAAGCCCGGCGCCAAGGAGGCGCGCCTGCGTTACGAAACGCTGGGGGCGGGGACCAACTATACGCTCGTCGAGGTGGAGCTGCTGACGGGGCGTCACCACCAGATCCGCGCCCAGTTGTCGAAGATCGGGTGTCCGATCCGCGGCGACCTGAAATACGGCGCGCGGCGTTCGCTGCCCGGCGGCGGCATCTCGCTCCATTCGCGGCGGGTCGAGTTCGAACACCCCGTGCGCCGTAAACCCGTGAGCGTCACGGCTCCCGCGCCTGCGGACGACAACCTGTGGGCTTATTTCGAAACCCGTTGATTTCCCGGAAAATATGCGATTGTTGATTCAGCGCGTGAAGAACGCTTCCGTCAGCGTCGGCGGCGATGAGCTGTCCCGGATCGGGCAGGGCCTGCTGGTGCTGGTCGGCGTGGGCGTGGAGGACACGGACGAAGATATGGAGTATCTGGCGGGCAAGCTGGTCCGTCTGCGGATTTTCGACGACGAGCAGGGGGTGATGAACCTCGACGTGCGGCAGGTAGGCGGCGAGGTGCTGGTGGTGAGCCAGTTCACGCTGCAGGCTTCGACCCGCAAGGGCAACCGCCCGTCGTACGTCAGGGCGGCGCCCGAAGCCGTCTCGCGCCCGATGTACGAGCGTTTCACGGCCCGCGTGGCCGAGCTGCTGGGCCGGGAGGTGCCGACGGGGGAGTTCGGCGCCGACATGCAGGTGGCGCTGGTGAACGACGGTCCGGTGACCATCTGGATAGATTCCAAAATGAGGGATTGTTAACCGAAAAATAGAAGATGAAAAGATTATTGACAGTTTTGCTGGCAGGTATTTCCGCAGGTTTCGCCTCCTGCGGAGACGACGGCGCGGAGAAGGGGGACACATGGTTCCTGAAACCCGAAGCGGTGGTTTCGGGAACGACGGCGGAGATCTCCTGCCGCACGAAATTCGCCGACGGCGTGCTGACCGAGAGCGGCGCGGGGTTCGTATACACGCGGATCGGAGCCGCGGACGGCTATTTCGACGCCGAGCCGGTGGAGGTGAGCGGGAATGCGCTTTCGTGCCGTCTGAGCGACCTCGAACCCGAAACCGACTACTTGGTGTACGCTTATCTGGAGCTGGGCGGCGCAGGGCGCATGCAGAGCGAATCGGTCTCCTTCCGGACCGGGAAGGGAAGCGATCCGGGGAATGCGCCGGCATTCGGACAGCCCGCCTATTCGGAGGTGACCTCCTCTTCGGCGGTGGTGAGCTGTACGTTCTCCTATCAGGGCGCGGAGCCTGTTTCCGAGGTCTATTTCCTCTACGGGACGGGCGGCGTTTCGAAACGCGAAGCCGTGAGTGCGCAGCCCGGCGCGAAGAGCGTCCGGCTTTCGGGGCTGGACGCTTCGACGGACTATACGTTCCGTTTGTGCGTCGCTGCGGGCGGAAAGACCTATGAGAGCGGAGAGGCGGCCTTTACGACCGATGCGGGCGACGGGCCCGGACCCGGTCCGAATCCGGGGCTGACGAAGTTTTCGGGCTGGCCCGAACTGCCCGTCGAGGTGAAGAACGGCGATTACCATTACGCCTACCATACGATCAGCGACTTCAAGGTCGGAAACTACAACGCCCGCAACTACACGGTATGTTACAGCGCCGAGAATCACGGTCCCGTATGGGTGGCCGCGCCGCTGCACAACTGTTATGTGACCAAAAGCGGGAACCGCAGCTACAGTCAGGACCCGGATGTTCCGGCGGGCATACAGCCGGCGTCGAAGTCCCTCGCCGATCCCTACAACAAGGGCCACATGCTGGGCAACCGCGAACGTTCGAGAACGGCCGTCATGCGCAGGCAGGTCTGCTATTACACCAATATCGCGCCCCAGCACAGCGGGACGTTCAATACGGGAGGCGGCGCGTGGAACAACCTCGAAGACCTGATAGACACCTATTGGGATTCGACCGAGAGTGCCAATGTGGGCGATACGCTCTATGTGGTCGTCGGGGCTTACTACAAGACGTGGACCGATTCGTACGGCAATACGGCTTCGCCCAAGAAGGCCGCCTTCGGCGGTCAGCAGGCGGGCGTTCCGACCATGTTCTACTACGCCATGCTGCGGACGAGGAACGCCAAGTCCGGCAAATCGGTGCTGCGCTGTTCGCGCGAGGAGCTGCAGTGCGCGGCCTTTGTGATGAGCCATGCCATGCAGAAGGGGCACAAACCCTCGCGCAGCGATATGCGCAGCGTCGCGGAAGTCGAGCGGCTGAGCGGGTTCCAGTTCTTTACCAACGTGCCCAATGCGCCCAAGGATACCTATAACCCTTCGGACTGGGGATTGTAGCGATGTATGCGTGGGGCGATAACAGGCGGTTCAACTCCTATTCGGGGTATTTTCGCCGCATGTTCGGCTGCCGCGTGCAGAAACTGTCGGTGGACGCCGGGTTCACGTGTCCCAACCGGGACGGAACGATAAGCGGGGGAGGATGTACGTTCTGCAACAACGGGGCGTTCACTCCCTCGTACTGCATGCCGGTCAAGGGGGTGCGGCGGCAGATCGAGGAGGGGATCGAGTTCCACCGCAGGCGTTACCGCACGGCGTCGAAGTATCTGGTCTACTTCCAGTCGTTTTCGAACACCTATGCGCCGCTGGAGCGGCTGAAGGAGGTGTACGGCGAGGCGCTGGCGCATCCCGACGTGGCGGGCATCGTCGTCGGCACGCGGCCCGACTGCGTGGACGCCGAAAAGCTGGACTATTTCGCGGAGCTGGCGCGCGGGAGGTACGTGGCCGTCGAGTACGGCATCGAATCGACCCGCGACGAGACGCTGCGGGCGGTGAACCGCGGGCATGACTTCGCCTGCGTGCGCCGCGCCGTGGAGATGACCGCCGCGCGGGGACTGCACGTCGGGGCGCACTTTATCCTCGGACTGCCGGGCGAGACGGACGCGATGCTGCTGGAGCAGGTCGCGGCGATCAATTCGCTGCCGCTCACGACGCTGAAATTCCATCAGCTGCAGCTCTTCCGCGGCACGGCGATGGCCGCCGAATACGACGCCGACCCCGGTCGCTTCCGCTTCTGGGAGATCGGCGAGTACATCGACCTTTTCGTCGAGGTGCTGCGCCGCCTGCGGCCCGATCTGGTCGTCGAGCGGTTCGCGAGCGAGGCGCCGCCCCGCTACCATTACGGCCGCAACTGGGGGCTGGTGCGCAACGAACAGCTGCTGGCGATGCTCGAAAAAAGATTGGAGGAACGAAATGCGTATCAAGGCGAAATTTTTGTATCTTTACAGTCGCTGTGATAGGTTCGGACAGGCGGCACCGCGGCAACCGGCAAATTTATTTGCCATTGCGCCCTGCCTGCACTATGTCTTAGATAGGCGGCGCTCCGGCAAAATGCAAGTGAACTTGCTTTTGCCCTCAGTTTGCACTATCTTTGCCTTCGCAATTGCTAATATTTCCGTACCGAAATGAAACCCATCATTAAGGAGCTGATGCTGAAGCCCGTCAAGGAGTATTTCCTGATGACGGTCGGCATGATCATGTACTCTTTCGCGTGGATCGGCTGCATCCTGCCCGCCAAAGGCGTCGGCGGAGGGGCCGCGGGTCTGTCGCTCGTGTTGTGCCATGCCGTCGAGGAGTGGCTCGGCGTCTCGATTCAGATCGGTACGATGGTATTCATCATCAACGGAATACTGCTGCTGATCGCGGGATTCATCATCGGCTGGAACTTCGGCGTGAAGACCGTCTACTGCGTCGTGGTGATCTCGCTGGGGATGAACTTCTGGCAGTCGGTGCTGCCGGAGGGCGACTTCCTCCACCTCGAACGTATTCTGTCGGTGATCCTCGGCGGCATACTGGCCGGCATGGGCGTGGCGATGTGCTTCGCGCAGGGCGGCTCGACGGGCGGCACGGACATCGCCGCGATGATCATCAACAAGTACCGCACGATCAGCTACGGCAAGATCGTCATCTACTCGGATTTCGTCATCATCGGATCGTCGATGCTCGTGGGATTCCATATCGACACGGTGATCTACGGCTATGTGATGACGGCGGTCTTCGGCTATACGGTCGATATGATCATGGCCGGGAACCAGCAGTCGAGTCAGGTCTTCATCGTGACGCACGACTATGAGAAGATGGCGGAGGCCATCGTCGAGAATATCCACCGCGGCGTGACGCTCATCGACTCGCAGGGGTGGTACACCAAGAAGCAGTCGAAAATCGTCATGGTGGTATGCCGCAAGCGCGAGACCGCGATGATCCTGAAATTCGTCAAGACGATAGATCCCGACGCCTTTATGACCGTGGGGTCGGTGATGGGCGTTTACGGCAAGGGATTTCAGGCGCTCAACAAACTCTGATGCCCCTCTATGCCGACATAGTACTGCCGCTGGCGCAGCCCGCCTATACGTTCGCCGTGCCCGAAGGGATGCACGTGGCGGAGGGGACGGCGGTAGCCGTGCAGTTCGGACCCCGCAAATTCTATACGGGCGTCGTTTGGCGGGTGCATGACCGCCGTCCGCCGTTCAGGACAATCAAATCCATACAGCGCGTGCTGTACGACGCGCCCCTGCTCTCGGCGCAGCAAAAGGCGCTCTGGGAGTGGATCGCCGCGTACTACATGTGTTCGGCGGGCGAGGTGATGCGCGTGGCGCTGCCGTCGCTGATGAAGCCTTCGGGCGATACCGAGGAGGAGTTCGCCGAAGACGAGTTCCGCCCCCGCACGGAGTGCTACGTGGCGCTGGCGCGGGAGCTGCACGACGAAGGGCGCCTGCACGAGGTCTTCGAGAAGCTCGGACGGCGCGCGCCCAAGCAGTACGAAGCCCTGCTGGAGATCGCGTCGGCGGGGGACGAGACCCGGATTTCGACGGGCGAGGTGGCCCGCCGCCTGCTGCGGACCGACTATGCCGTGCTGCATGCGCTGGAGCGCAAGGGGCATATCGTCTGCACGGAGCGCGAACGCACCGTCGAGCGGGGCGGTTCGGCGTTCCGGCTGCCCGAACTGACCGCGCCGCAGCGCGAAGCGCTCGGTTCGCTGCGGGAGCAGTTCGCCGAAAAGCCTGCGGCGCTGCTGCACGGCGTGACGGGGTCGGGGAAGACCGAAATTTACATACACCTGATCGCCGAAACGCTGGCGCGGGGCGGCGACGTGCTGCTGCTCGTGCCCGAAATCGCCCTGACGGCGCAGCTGATCGGGCGCATGGAGCGCATCTTCGGCAGCCGCGTGACCCCCTATCATTCGAAACTTACGAACCGCCGCCGCACGGAGACCTACCTGCGGCTGAACCGCTCCCAAGGGGGCGAGTTCGTCGTCGGCGTGCGGTCGTCGATATTTCTGCCGCTCAGGCATCTGCAGCTGATAATCGTGGACGAGGAGCACGACGCCAGCTACAAGCAGGCCGATCCCGCGCCCCGCTACAACGCCCGCGACTGCGCCGTGGTGATGGCCCGCCTGTGGGGCGGCCGCACGCTGCTGGGAAGCGCCACGCCGTCGCTCGAAACGTGGCTCAACGCCGAGGGCGGGAAGTACGGCCGCGCCGTGCTGGCGGAGCGTTACGGCGACGCCCGGCCGCCCGAAATATTCGTTTCGGATACGATCCGCGCCGCCAAGCGCGGCGAGCGGCATGCGCATTTCAACAAACTGCTGCTGGACAAGATGGAAGAGACGCTGGGGCGGGGTGAGCAGGTGATGCTGTTCCAGAACCGCCGCGGATTCTCGCCCTACGTCGAGTGTTCTCAGTGCGGGTGGACGGCCCGCTGTCCGCACTGCAACGTGACGCTGACCTACCACAAGGGCGGCGCCAGACTCGTCTGCCACTACTGCGGTTACACGGTCCCGGTGCCGGCGAAGTGCCCTTCGTGCGAGGTGACGGAGGTGCTGCCGCGGGGATTCGGCACGGAGAAGGTCGAGGAGGAGATCGCCCGGCTCTTCCCCGAAGCCCGCGTCGCCCGGCTGGACCGCGACAGCGTGACCTCCGAGCGGGCGTTCAACGCCATAATCTCCGATTTCGAAGCCCGCAAGACCGATATTCTGGTCGGGACGCAGATGATTACGAAGGGATTCGACTTCGGCGGCGTGTCGCTGGTGGGGATTCTCAATGCCGACAACCTGCTGAACAACCCCGATTTCAGGGCTGCGGAGCGGGCCTTTCAGCTCATG
>OGPK01002842.1_pt1 | contig 10549 bp, 8 predicted proteins | sample 1552921 | NCBI WGS metagenome assembly OGPK01 (sample SAMEA2580264, study PRJEB22360) | human gut metagenome | biome: human gut; feature: human-associated habitat; material: faeces | place: Denmark | collected 2008/2010 | reverse complement strand
GCGCTTGTCGGCGGCTGTCGGACACGGTCGGCTTTATCGCGAAGCTGCCGCACCATCTGGTCGAGGCGTTCCGCGCCACGCTTGAGGAGCTGGAATATGCGGATCTGCTCGTCCACGTCATCGACAGCGCCGACCCGGAGCGCGAGGATCATATCGCGGTCGTGAACCGCCTGATCGCGGAGCTGGCAAAGCCCGGCACGCCCGTTCTGGAATGCTATAACAAGTGTGATCTTGTCCCGGACGACGAAATTCCACGCGGGAGCGACAAGGTCGCGATCTCGGCGGCGAGCGGCTATGGGCTGGACGCGCTCAGGGAGGCCATCGAGACGCAGCTCGGACGCGGAAAGCACCGCGTAAAGCTGCTCCTTCCGTATCAGCAGGGCGGCATGGTCGCCGCGCTCCACGATACGGCGCAGGTGCTCTCCAGCGAGTATGCAGACAACGGAATTCAGATCGACGCAGTGCTGGATGAAACCTTATTCGGCAGACTGCGTCAGTATGTAATAGAGGAAGCATAATGGAACAATTCCTGGTCCCCGCCGGGGAAGGCACATCGGAATATATGGAAAAGAAGTCGCGGTTTCTGGGCCTGATCACCCCCGTCACGACGGAGGCCGAGGCCAGAGCGCGGCTGGAAGCCGTCAAAAAGCAGGAATACGACGCGCGGCACAACTGCTGGGCCTACATCCTGCATTCCGGTCAGAAGCGCTACAGCGACGACGGCGAGCCGCAGGGCACCGCCGGTCAGCCGATTCTGAACGTGCTCGAACGCGAGGGCGTACAGGACGTGCTGTGCGTCGTGACGCGGTACTTCGGCGGGATTCTGCTGGGTGCGGGCGGCCTTTGCCGCGCGTACACGAAGGCCGCGAAGGACGCGCTGGACGACGCGGGCATCTCCGAACTGCGCCCGTGGAGCGTACTGCGGCTCGACTGCCCCTATGCGCTCTTTGAGCGCGTGAAGCTGGAGCTGGAAAAGCGCGGCGGGCTGCTCCGGGACACGGACTATGGCGCCGAGATTGCCATGACCGTCCTTCTTCCAGAGCCGGAGGAGGCAGCGTTCACGCTTGCCTTGCAGGAGCTTTCCGCCGGGAGCCTCCGCCCGGAACGGACGGGAACGGAACTGCGCGGGCTCAAGGTCCGATAGGCTTTAAAGAAAATTCACGCAAATTCCACAGGGAATTCAAAAATAACAGGTATTCTGACAAGGTAAGGTGGAGTTTTATGAACGTGCGCGAACGGATGGAGCAGGAGGAATACGAGTTTTTGTCCCCGCAGGCGCAGAAGGCCGCCGAAACAAAAGGCCGGCCGGAGCCGGAGGACGACAACGACGTGCGCACCTGCTACCAGCGCGACGCCGACCGCATTCTCCACAGCAAATCCTTCCGCCGTCTGATGCACAAGACGCAGGTGTTTTTATCGCCGGAGGGCGACCATTACCGCACCCGCATGACCCACACGCTGGAGGTCGCGCGCATCGCGCGGACAATCTGCCGCGGACTGCGGCTCAATCAGGATCTGGCGGAGGCCGCGGCCTACGGCCACGATCTGGGCCACACGCCGTTCGGCCACGCGGGAGAAAAGGCGCTGTCCAGTATGCTGGACAAGCCCTTCCGCCACAACGAGCAGTCGCTGCGCGTGGTGGACAAGCTTGAGCGCGACGGCGCGGGACTGAACCTGACCTATGAGGTGCGCATGGGCATTCTCGGCCACACGGGAGACTTTATCCCCGAGACGCTCGAGGGCCAGATCGTGCGCACGTCCGACCGCATTGCGTACATTAACCATGATATCGACGACGCCATGCGCGCCGGGATTCTGACCGAGGCCGATATCCCGGCGCAGATCGCGGAAATTCTCGGCCACTCGCATTCACAGCGGATCAACACGCTGGTCGAGAACATGATCGAAAACACGCTGCTGACCGGCACGCTCGGTATGCAGCCGGACGTGGCGCAGGCCATTATTGAAGCTCACAGAGAACTCACTCTCTGGATCATCGAACATCCCCAGGAAGCTCAAAAAATTGTCGTAGAAGAACTGAAGGAACTCACCCGTTCCAGCATTGATCCCTCTTTAATTCTCCATGCATGGCCCAGGTTAGTTTTCACGAATAAAATATCCGAAGAAAAGCTCCAAGTATTTGCCAAGGATACGGTACGGACTGGATTTTACAAGGAACTTCCCCGTGTCGAAGGCATCATCCGGAATGATAAAAATAATCCCAGCCATGAGTAGATTATCCATACGAAACGTTTCCAAAAGTTATTTTTCCAGAAAAAAATCGCTTCTGGCGCTTTCTTCCGCCAATCTGGACATAGGGGAAGGAGAATTCATCTGCCTGGTAGGTCCAAGCGGTTGCGGCAAAACAACTCTGCTGAATATGATCGCCGGTCTGATCAAATCGGATACGGGAAGCATCTCCTATGATGGGGAAATAATCTCAGGACCGGGACTGGACAGGACAGTCGTTTTTCAGGATTTCGCCCTGTTCCCCTGGTTAAACGTGCTGCACAACGTAGAATTCGGTCTCCGATTTACCGGAATTCCCCGCGCAAAACGCCTCCAAATAGCTTTGGAAAACCTGAAATCAGTAGGCTTGGACAACTTTGCACATGCTCGTATCCATGAACTCTCCGGAGGGATGAAACAGCGCGTGGCCATAGCCCGGGCCCTTGCATTGCGTCCCAGGGTTCTCCTGATGGATGAGCCCTTCGCCGCATTGGATGCCATGACCAGGGAACAGCTTTATGCGGACCTCCAGGCCATTTGCGCCGGGCATGGAATTACCGTCGTCTTTGTCACCCATAATGTACGGGAAGCCGTATGCCTGGGAGACAGAGTCATTTTATTTTCATCCCACCCTGGACGTATTTGCGGAGAATTCTGCATTCGTTTGCCGCGCCCGCGCCAAATCAATGATCCGGGAGTGGCCCGGCTAGCTTCAAACATCACACGGGCATTAAAATCGATTTCCAGGCCCGCAGAAGAAAAACAAGACGCACAAACATCATGCACCCTTCCATAAAAAATATTCTCCAATCCTCAGTATTCATCTTGCTGGCCTTGGCTATATGGGAATACGGTTCTCTATCCGGCTGGTGGAGGCCTTTCCTATTCCCGGCGCCTTCCGCCATAAGCGGCTATCTTGAAGAAGCAATCAGGGACAACTCTCTCTGGGCCGCTACGGTCGTTACTATCCGGAGACTGCTCCTGGGGTACCTGGCCGGAATCTCCATCGGAATTCCAGCAGGACTTTTATCTGCCCGCTTCCAGCTAATGAGAAACACCATCGGAGTTCTGGCATTGGGATTTCAAGGGCTTCCCAGCGTTTGCTGGGTCCCTCTGGCTATCCTGTGGTTCGGCCAGGAAGAAGCGGCCATCCTGTTCGTCGTTGTCATGGGCACCGTCTGGTCGGTCATACTGGCCACAGAAAATGGACTTGCCAACGTCCCTCCGATTTATGCCCGCGCAGCACGGACAATGGGAGCCGGCTCTGCCTACACGCTGCTCTTTGTCACGCTTCCGGCTTCTGCTCCATTCATCGTCAGCGGTATGAAGCAGGGCTGGGCCTTTTCCTGGCGCTCCCTGATGTCCGCAGAAATTTTTGTTCCCATCCTGACAGGACTGGGATTGGGACAGCTCCTGCACTTCGGAAGAGAACTCAATTCCATGGAGCAGGTCATGGGCATCATGTTCGTTATTATTCTCATAGGCCTGCTCTCAGACAAACTCATCTTCTCCCCCCTGGAACAAGCCATCTACAGACGCTGGGGGACTAATTTAGCTTAACCAACAGAAAATATCATGACTAAAGAAGGATACACATCCAACGAACGAATCAAGGAGGAAAGCGATTTCCTCAGAGGAAACATCTCTGACCTCCTCCATGACGGCAGCATTACCCATTTCCCGTCCGAAGAAGAATTTCTTTTGAAATTTCACGGGATTACCCAGCAGGATAACCGGGATGAACGGCTTATCCGGAAGAAAAACGGACAGGAAAGAAACTGGTTATTCATGTTGAGGCTGCGCCTCCCCGGGGGCCGCATGACGCCCAGCCAATGGCTAGCCGCGGAAACGCTAAGCGACCAATTCGGCAACGGCACCCTTAAACTTACGACACGCCAGGCCATTCAAATCCACGGAGTCGTCAAACAGGACTTGAAACAGACCATGAAAGATATCCACCACGCGGCCATCACCACGATTGCCGCCAGTGGGGACGCCACGCGCAATGTCATGGTTTCTCTGCACCCGGAAGATTCCGGCATCCATGAAACTGTCTTCAATCAAGCCCGGGAACTCTCCCGAAAACTGGAACCGCAGACGCACGCCTATCATGAAATATGGCTGGATGCCAAACGAATCTACTCGGGCGCGGAAGAAGAGCCTTTGTACGGTCCCGGCTATTTGCCGCGCAAATTTAAAATCGCTTTTACGCTTCCCCCGGAAAATGATGTGGATGTGTACGCCCAGGACCTGAGCTTCGTGGCTATTGAAAAAGAAGGGAAACTCCTGGGATATGACATCCTGGCCGGCGGAGGAATGGGCTATGCTTACGGCAATCCCGGTTCTTTCCCCCGCCTTGCGGATATTATCGGATTCTGTTTCCCGGAACAGGTGGAGGAAGTAGCCCGGCAGGTGCTTTTGATCCATAAAGAATTCAGCACCCGCTGCAACAGAAAAACATCCCGGCTCAGGTACACCATTGCCGGCAAAGGGCTGGACTGGTTCACTAACGAACTTGCAACACGCCTTCCATTTCCGCTTCAAGCGGCCAGACCTTTTTCATTATCTACGAACGGAGACGCCGCAGATGTTCCTGGCCGCCAGACCATTGAAATTGAAGGAGGCCGCATCCAGAATTCAAACAGGCAACAGCTCAAAACCGCTTTTCATGAAATAGCTTCCATTCATCAAGGAGATTTTTTCATCACAGGTAATCAGAATCTGGTCATTGACGGCATCACACCGGATACTGCCGAGCAAATCAAATCCATCATTGGGAAGTACAATCTTCTCCCCAACGATTCGGGGCTCAGGCGCAATTCCTCCGCCTGTACCAGCCTGCCATTTTGCCCGCAGGCCCTTACAGACTCCGAAAGGCTGCTTCCAAAACTGGTGGATGAACTGGAACCGCAGTTAAAAGAACTGGGGCTATGGGACGAAGACATTTCCATCCGCATGACCGGGTGTCCCAACGGATGCTCCAGACCATATCTGGCAGAACTGGCTTTCGTCGGCAGAGGTCCGGGCAAGTACAATATCTGGATGGGCGGTTCCAGAAGAGGAGACAGGCTGGGCTTCATCTATCAGGAATCTGTACCCGTAAAGGAAATCGCAGACGTGCTCCGACCAGTATTTGCACGTTTTGCGGCGGAACGCAACCAGGGGGAAGGATTCGGTGACTGGAGCATCCGCGCATTACATCCGCAATCTTTATAAAAGCATAAACACCCGGAGCCGTTTTTGCCGCGGACGGCTCCGGGGCAAATCCTGCTATCTTTGAAAATCAAAAAAGATACGCCAAAAATAAAATTATAAAGCCTCTTCTCCCCCCAGGAAAAACATCCCTCCGTCGCCGCCAGGAACTCTCATTCCACCCTGCTAACGCTGAAACAATACACGGCGGGGTTAATCAGGGCCAGGGGAAGATAAAACACGGCAAAGGAAAGGGAGCCGCCATACAAAACCAGGCACAGGATGGACATGACAAACAGCACGCTGATTTTCAAACTCCGCTCCCAGTCCAGACGGTGCACCAGCCAGACCAGGACGGCGCACACAAAACCGATCACCGCGCACAACACGCCGCCCAGGGCCAGAAACTGCACGTAGCTGGAACAGAACTGCTCCAGCCACCGCACATTATCCGGACTCGGCGGATTACCTTCCCAGGCAAAAACGCCCGGCGGCAACAACACCCACAACAGCACGGAAAGAAATACCAGACGGTCCGTATTAAGGCGATAGGTCATGCGCTTTCATGATACCATTTCCGTGCATAGGATAACAAGGGAAATCGCCCGCGCGCCGCGGTTCATGGAACGGCAGAATTTACAATGGGGCAAAGGCAGGTTCTCCGGCTCCATTGACGGCTATTCCGTCTATTTCCACCAGCCAGCCGGGGCGGCAGACAGGGGCTTTCAGCATCACATGCGGCACTGCGGCCAACGGAGAGTCCATCAGTCGGTTCCGAACCGTTTCCCGGTCCGCCCAGTCGCGCAGGTACACTACGGCCTGCTTCAGGTCGGACAGGCAGCCCCCGCTCCTTTCCATCAGGACGCTCATGTTTTCCAGGGTGCGGGCCGTCTGGCCCACCACGTCCCCCGGATGGACAATGTTTCCCTCCGCGTCAATACTGGCGGTGCCGGAAAGGAAATAATGGGAGCGGTCTCCGTACACGATGCGGACGCCGCGCTCAAAGGCCACCCGGTACACATGCGTGGGGGACAGGTAGTCCGGCGCTTCCATGTACCGGACCTGCCCGGGCTCCAGCCCCACGATGCCCAGACTGTCCATATGCAGCAGGCGGCCCGGCAGCTCCGTACAGCCTTCAATGCCGGTACTGGCGATGAAATGGCTCTCCGGAGTCAGTCCGTAACGGTCAAAGCATCCGTTGCGGCCTTCCACCAATCCCCGGTAGTTGTTATCAATATCCCGGCAATAAATCCAGGTGCGGTGAACCAAATCCGGCACGGCTCCCCCCTGTAAGGCGGCAATCCGGTCCAGCCAGCGGAATTCCTCTCGCATCTGGCCGCAGCTGTCCGGGGCGGAGAATTCCCCCTTGCCCGCCAGAAACAGCCGGTAATGCGCGCGGAGGGCTTCCACGACCGTTCCGCCCTGCTCCGCCCTACGCCTTTTTCCCAGCATTCCGCCGATGTGCCAGGCTTCCAGAGCCACGCGGGCCCCGTTCGCAGGGGGCTGTCCAACTATGGAAACATAAGAATTCCGTTCTCCTGTTATCCGCCGCAGCGGAGCCGACTGGCGCACCGGGTCGCTGACATGGAAACGCAGCAGGAATTCATCTTCTTCCCCTCCCCCCAGATTGCGGTACCTGGCCATCAGGGAACGCAGTTCTTCCTCAAAACTCGCGCCCGGCTCCGCCGTCATGCAGAAGAAGCATTCTTCCGCTCCGTTTGTTCCGGACCATTCCAGTCGTTCAGGTACATTCGCCGTCATGATGCCCTCCCGCCCCTTTACAGGGACTGCACATAATTGATCAAATCCTCCAGTTCACGGTTATTCAGGGAACTCGTCTTCCCGCGGAGATCCCCCGGATTGCATGTCGTGATGGCTTCCCGTATCGTCTTCGCACGGCCGTCGTGCAGGTAAGGGGCGGTCCGCCACACTTCCACCAGGGAAGGCACCAGAACGCTTTTACCTTCATCCAGCCCCGTGGCCGTCCCCGTGGCCACCAGTTCCTTGTTAGTGAAGTAAGGATGGGGGTGGCACCGCACGCACCCGGCTGTTTTAAACACTTCCCTGCCCCTCCGGGCAGATTCGGACAAGGCGCCCCGTTCCACGCCGGGAGCATGGCACTGAGCGCACCCCTCCCCCCCTGTCTGCTGTTTGGAAGGGGTATGCGCCACCAGGAACGGGCTGGGAACTTCCTTCATGTTTTTCAGGTACGCATTCACGCATTCCGCCAATTCACCGGAAGGTTCCAGAAACTGGATGTGCACAAAACCCGCCGTTACGGCCACTTCCGCAGAGGCGCGGACGCCCAGCGTCATCACCGGGCTCGTCCGGTGGGAAAGGAACATGGTGCGCGTATTTTTCGGGTTGCCCATGCCGTCATTCAGCAGATCCCAGTTCAGGCCGTCCACCCGGCCGTCCGGGTGGCAGGTGGCGCAGCTCTGCCACCCCTGGAAGCAATGGGAAGCGTCATTAAAATACCGTTCCCCCAGTTTTTCCCGGGAAGGCCGGAATGGGGCATTCAGGGGAATTGCCCTGGATTTGCGGGCATCCTTCAGGGAGATTTCCGCCAGAGAATCAGAAAAATAGCCGGCCACATAAACGTTTTTCCCATCGGAGGCCACGGAGCGCGGGCCGTTCAAGGGCAGAGCGATCCGGGCGCGGAGACCGTGCAGGAAACCAAGCCTTTCGGAAACCGGCTCATTGCTCCGGTCTTCCCGCTTCATGCGCTCCAGCAGGGCCGGGAAATCAATTACGGAGAGTTCATGCGTCCCCGCATGCGTCACGAACAGTTTTCCGCCATCTCCGGAAAAAGAAACGCCCCACGGGTTGGCCGCCCCCGCATCCGGGTCATCCAGCAGAACGGGATGAGGCTTGTCCGGCTCGTCCGTATTGATAACCGTCACGGCATTCGTATTCATCCAGCCGCGGTCCAGCTGCGTGGTAGGCGCCTGGTACCGGCTCAATACATGCGCCACGGCCAGATAACGTCCATCCGGGCTTATCGCCATGCCGCGCACGCCCTGCGTCCCGTTGGAAAGCAGGAAATGGACAGCTTTTCCGTCTTCCACCAGAGTCAGCGCGGCAGCCGTGAAATCCCCGTCCGCAGCCCCGGCCGGCAAATGGCCGGCAGCCCAGATTTTCCTGCCGTCCGGAGAAACGGCCAGCACTACGGGTTCACGGGGGACATTCCAGGAATTCAGCACGGTTCCGGCAGCGGTGTCCATTTCCAGCACGCGGGAATCAAACCGGCAGGCCACATACAGCTTCCCTTCCCGCAGCACAGGAGACATGGGCGTATGCCCGGCAGGAAAAGAACGCTTCAATTCCCCGCTTTCCAGGTCCACTACTTCCACCACTCCGCGCGCTCCCCCCTCCGCCACATAAACCGTCGCGCCATCCACGGCCATGCCGTTGGGAGGCTGGGCCAGCCGGATGCTTTTCACCTTTTCCCCGGAAGCAGGGTCCACCAGTTCCAGCACGCGGCTCTCATGCCCCAGCACAGCAACCAGGTGATTAACGACCTTCACATCCACCGGAGCCAGAGGGCTGGAAGCGGCATCCTCCCCCTGCCTGCATGAAATGAGGACCAGCAGACAGCCAAGAACAGTCGCAGAGACGCGGAACATTTTTGTCACTTTCATGGCAATTTCAACAATCAGTCTTCTATGATTACCCGGAACCCCACGTTGTGCACCGGACGCCAGCCGGGATATCCCCAGCGCCAGGAGGACGTGGCCCGCCTGGGACGGTCATACCAGGAACCGCCGCGCACCGCACGGGGAACACGGGAGTCCAGGCCTTCATTGCGCCCGTCCCCTTCCTTCCAGGGATAAGGCCTGTATTCGGAACGGGTCCATTCCGCGGCATTGCCGATCATGTCGTACAATCCGTAGGCATTCGGCCTGTAACTCTTGACGGGGGCCAGGTGGAGCTTCCCGTCATTGTATTTCTCATCCCTCGGCACGAAGTCCCAGAAACGGTTGGGATTTTTAATCGGCCTGGGATCCACGCCGGAAACGGCCAGTTCCTTCAGCGTCACGTCCCCCAGGTTGGCATACGCGGAAAAATCCGCATCCCGCTCCCCGAAGAAGAAATCCGTATCCTCTCCTCCCCTGGCCGCGTATTCCCACTGCGCTTCCGTAGGCAAGGTCACTTTTTTTCCGGTTTTCCCGGAAAGCCAGCGGCAAAATTCCATGGCCCTGGCCCAAGGCACCCGGATGACGGGAAAACGCGGATCGGCATCCATGTCGTAGCCGGGCCTCACCTGGTCCTTGTAATGCATGTCATACCATCCGTTAGCATACTCCGGGTCGAAGCGGCGGTATTGCTCCAGCGTCACTTCCGCCTCTCCCATCCAGAACGGCCTTTCAATCCCCACCGTGGAAACAGGACGTTCCGCCGGTGTTTCCCGTTCATTCCCCATCCTGAACTTCCCTGCGGGAATGCGGCGGAACGTCATGTTCACGCCGTCCCCCAAATCCACAGTCAGCGTTTCATTTCGCGGTTCCGGAACGGGAACGCTCTTTTCTCCGGCGCGGGTAATGGAGTTCCCGGCGTCAGGGATGGAACCGCCGCCGCTTCTCCGGAACAGGGAATCCTTCATCGTCACGTAATTACGTTCCGCTCTTGAAAATCTGCCGTGCAGGTCATAACGGCGTTTCAGCAGCCCTTCATTGCGCTCTCCCGGCCATTCGCCCAGATAAGGGGCGTTCATGTCCATCCACGTGACCAGGCGGTTCCAGTCCTCCTGCGGCATGTCCACGCCATGGTGGCCTTTTTTAAGGAGCTGGTAAAGCTCCGACGTATCCGCGAAAAACTCCGTGGGGGCCAGCCCCAGATAGTTCCCCTCCGGTCCGTTGCGGCGCACATAGGGGTGCAGGTTCCAATAAGAGACGGAGCCGGGGGCGGGCGCCCCCTTGACGGCCTCCAATGTCATGAAATCCGGCACTCCTTCACGGGCCTTGCCTTCCGCTGTGTGGCAGCGTATGCAATGGCGGTCCAGCACGGGCTGCACTTCATTCATGAAGGAGAAGGTACGCGCGGGGCCGTACCACGGGACGATAGAGGCGGGTTTCTGGCGGGAAGCCATGACGGCCCTGGCGGGGGGAGCGCAGTTCTGCCGTTCATG
>OGPK01002837.1_pt1 | contig 10568 bp, 11 predicted proteins | sample 1552921 | NCBI WGS metagenome assembly OGPK01 (sample SAMEA2580264, study PRJEB22360) | human gut metagenome | biome: human gut; feature: human-associated habitat; material: faeces | place: Denmark | collected 2008/2010 | reverse complement strand
ACTATATTTCAATAATTTCAAAGAACTATTTATCCACTTTTACGGGACAGTAGTGAAACTGAATCCAACATACGGGATTTCCATGCCTTTATTTCCGGAAGTACACGGTCGGTTATGGCACTGATTGTATCGGCTGAAACACGATTACCAAGGTTTTCTTCCATCCAGTCACTGATTTCCCTTGGGCTGTTTCCCAAAGCATAAAGACCTATTATACGGTCGGCAACTCCTTCAGCAAGAATTGTCTCGCGTTTCTTTATAAACTGAGGTTCAAAACTTGAATTACGGTCACGAGGGGTAGAAACCGTGACCTCACCCAATGGAGTCTGCACCTGTTTCTGCATCTTACCATTACGGCGATTACCCAATTGACGTTCTGTTTCTGTAAGATGTGCATCCATCTCACCTTCCAAGGCTGCATTAAGGATACTTTCCAATAAAGGAGCAAAGGCACCGTCTTTACCTAACAAAGGCTTACCTGCTTTCAGCTGTTCAATAGCCTTGTTCTTGATACTCTCAAAATCAAATTCTTCTTTCATAAAAAAACTGTGTTAGCAAAGTTAATATTTTATTCTTTGCTGACACAGTTTAATTTACATCCTCCAACTTCTAGGATTAACACAGTTGATCTACCTTCTAGTGTTGATTTTGACTATAGAATTTTTCTATTTTCAGATTCTACAATGTATACTCTTAATGCTATAACCCCAATTATACAGGATATTTGTATTATAGCTAAATTACTAATAAATTGTGTAATAATAAGAACGATTAGCATTATCCACCAAATAATACGTGCTGCAGTTTCCATATTCATATAGTTTTAGTTTTTAAAAATGTTTTATAAACATCAATAATTGGGTAATACTTTTTTGTATTTCTTACTCTGGCCGATGGATGATAGTTAGCAAGTAATAATAGATTATTTTCTTTATTGTAAAAACTATATCCATTTATGTCTAACTTTTTAAAATTTAAGTCTTTATAGATTGTTTCAAGGACAATACCTGAAGTTCCACAACAAAAGATTATATTAGGTTTAATGATTTCGCATAACTGTTTTTTTAAGTATTTAAGATGGTCAATGGCGTATTTTTTTAATTTGGTATTACTTATTGATGAAGAGCCTACTGTTTTCTTTAGATTGATAACAGCAAAAGGGTAATGGGATTCTGTAAATTCCCAGTTTTCTTTTTTATCCGCTATTTCAAATGATGGGTTATTATATTTGGTTGTATTATAGATAGCATATGTCCATCTTGAAAGCCATCTCCAGATATTATTATAAATTGCCATTTCAGATGAATGATAAAGTCTATAATCTTCTCCTGCAAATTCATCATGAGAAAGTAAATTTATGTTTTGATAATATGGTTCTTTCATTACAAAAACTAATCTTATAGGATTTTTATTCCAATTAAGATTGATTATTTTAGAATCATTCATTAGGCCATCATATACAAAATTATATTCGTTATTTTGTTTAGATATATCTAACCATTTATTTAAGACTTTATTTATTTCTTCATTAATTCTATTCATTAAATATAAGTTTTGATAAGTTCATAATCTTTGTTTTGAAATAAAATAAATATTTGTATATGGGATGAGTAAAATAATATATTGGCAGTTCTTCTCCAGGCACAAACCAAGATTTATCTTTTTCTGAAACTCTTGTACCACCTTTACCAAAGTATACATGTGATATTTTAAATATATTTTTCTTAGGATAGTATGCATATAATTTATTTTTTTGATCTTCAAAAATAAAGACTGTATTATTTGTAATTGCCTTTTTAAGCCTACCATTGACAATGTTATTTATTTTTACAGACTTAAATGTATAGTTCATCAACTCTGCATATTTGAGAGCTTCATCAATATATATGTCTTCAGATCTCATATTTTGTGTATTACTTGTATAGTATCCAACCAGTCTTATTTTATCTACATACATATTTTTTCATTTTAAATATTACTTACTTTATATTTTATCGAAAAGATGGATTTAATTTCATCTTTATTTTCCATATTTATTGGATTTTTTTGTCTTACGGATTTATTTTTACGGGTTAATAATTGAGGAAAATCATTTTCTAAGTTATTTATTGCATTATTAATATAAGATTCGTCATTAATATTGGAATGTAAACATTCTAAAGCCAGTCTAAATATACTTAATGCTTTAGGTTGTTTTCTGATATTATCATAGCTCATATATATGTTATCTTGTGATTCGATAAACTTATACAATAATCCAATAGGTTTAACATTGTGATAACTGAATTGTACACCTAAACAACGGACATAAAGACAGTTCTCGCTTTTATCATAATACAAGTTATTTAATAATTGTAACTCTGGATGTGATAAAGAATAGTTTACTAAGTTTACTACACTGGGCTTTATCATATCATATGATAATATTGCCTTATAATCTTCAAGTTTTATTAATGCATTTAACAATGTTAGTGCACTTAGCCCAACTAACATCTCGTTAGAAGTTTTAGGTGATAGTTTGGTAAAAATAAGAACTTCTTCTATATTAATCATATGTGTTATAATTTATGATTTATTTTATATTTCTTTATTAGGAAACATCCAACCAGTGTCATAAGCGTCTACACCTTCTATAGCATCAGATATAACTGAATCAAGATCAGGATACTCTTCATCATTTAAATATTCATTAATGTTGTCTTCAATATAATTAGCAATATCATACTTCTCGTCATCATTTAAGACTCTGTAACCTAAAATACGATACCTTCTCCCTTCTCTAAAATCTTTGACTAATTTGTATAATTCATTTTGTTCCATAATTATTATTTTATTTGATTTTGAAGCAAAAATATAAGCGATAGGTTCAATTTATCTGAACCTATCGCTTATATTCTCATTTTGTAATTCTAGATAATATCCAAATTGTCTATACAAAAGTAAATGATGTTACCTTTTTTATGTTTAGAACCGTAATCTATTTGTTTAGATTCTTCACGATTAATTTGTTGCAAAAAGCCACTTCGCAAACAAACGGATGAGTTGTTTGCTGCTTTGTAATTCTTAATATATACCATATCAAGAAAACAATATAATTTATTTTTATTATAAAGCTCTTTGTATTCCTTTATTGAAACATTATAATTGGCAGACCTTTTACATTGTTCAGTCCATTTGTAATAGTATGCCCACATATAAACTTCAGCAGCAATATTTTGCATAGGTTTATTCATATTGTAATTTCCTTTTAATAAAGGTATATTTTCATCTTTTATTTGAAAACTAAATTGAATATTCTCATTCTTGATTTGTATGTTACATAAAGTATAATATTTGTTATCTGATAAACAATAAGATAATATAACATCATTATCTCTTGTATTAAACCAATATTCTATTGTGCTTTTAAATAAAACTTCAAATATGCTAAAGGCATGATTCTTAATATTATTATCGTATTTCTTTTGATTTTGGTTTATATATGAACGAACCAGTTTAAAGGCTGAAAGTAAATGGAATTTTTCCCCTTTTGTTAGAGTATTAAGTTTATGACCATTTATAATCGAGTTAATTGTATTCCATGCATCGTTTACTAGATATTCTGGTAATGGGTTTCTTAAATTACGTTTACTACTGTCATTCTCTATATAGCACTTTTCTACATTTTCAATTGTATATTCTTGTGGAAAAGAAGATAAATCATTTAATAAAAATAGTATCTTCTCCTCAAAATAGTTCTTGCTTAGTTTATTGTTAGAATATTCATTGAGAAACTTTAATATAGACCAGGCTTTAGAGTCTTTGCTGTCAGAATTGTTAAAAGGAGACCCTTCACTGAAGTATATAACAAAAGTATTATCATCAGATTTATTTTTTGCAAGTAATCTGCATAGGGCATTAGCTTCGTCCTTTTCATAACGATATATAAAACGTATATTTTTAGTCTTATCATTAACAATGTAAAATCCGCCTATTATTTCATTACAAGGTTCTAATAGATAATCAACATTATTATTAGGATTAATGAAATCCTCATAAATTGATTTTATCAAATATTCACAATACATGTCCCTATATAGAATTGTATCAGCTCTTCTTATTTTATTAAAATTGTTGAAATGAAAGTTCAATAATGATAAAATCATTTCTGGTGCAGAATGAATATTTTTATGCGTGCCACCATCTTTTATATATAAAGTTATAAACTTACCTTCCTTAGAAAAAAGAATTAGAAAACAATCATTCCATTTTTCCTGCTCATTATATCCAATGGTTTGGAGTATAAACTCAATGGCTAATCTATCATCGTTTTGTGGTTGTTTTTCAATTTTCCGTATGGTGTATTTAAATCTATCTATAATTTTTTCATCACCTTCAGAAATACTATTAAATGGGATTCTAGATATTACATTATAAGGATATAAACTTCTAATTAACCTGATAGGAAATATTTTTTCATTGTGATTTGCTATAAATTCAGAATAGGTTGGTATAGTCAATTCTTCTTTTGACTTATTTTCTTTATATCCATCTTCTTTTGATTTATTATTAGTGAAAGTACTTTTCTCTCTATTATTACTTGAGCTATTTTGTATGTTAGGAATATAGCCTGTCATTATAAAAACTCTTATACAATTTATAGTGTCATTAAGATTAATATTATATGTATTATTCTTGAAATGTGACTTATTACAATCATGAATCATATCCCTTATTTTTTCTCGGATATTATGATTCCTATATTTATAATCAAAATTAAATTGTTCTGAAAAGAATTTATTGAATATATAAGCTATTAGATCAATAAATTTATTGATTTTTTCTTGTGATGGTTTTTGATTATAAATATCAGAAATAAGTTCATATATTATATTAGTACATAAATCATCATATTTTATATTTTTGTCTGAATATAATTTATTTTCTATAAACTGATTAATATTACTTTGTAATCTTATTAGAAACTTTATTTCTTTATCGGTAAAACAAAAACCAATATCATCATTGTCTTTTACAAGATTATTTTGATATTCTTTTTCTTTCTTTTTATGTATCCATAATTGTATACCTGCATATATAATAATTACTAATAATATATACATCCAATAATGATAAATAATAATGATAATTAGAGATATAATAATGATAGCTAAGATTATTCTATTTCTATTCATAATAATTAGAATTTTTACCTTACATACAAATGTAGAAAATCTAATCTAGAATAAAAAATATAATATGTTTTTCATAGTAATAGTCAATGAATTTATGTTAGCATATTCATCTAGATAAGTGGTTCTATAATAATTTATCATATTTTATTCCCAGCATCATTAAAATCAAACTCCAATATTTGAGAATGCCCCATATTATCCTCAAAAACAATCTCCAGACTTTGCTGTTCTGTAGATTGTGAGGTATAATATAAACGGAAGTCACCCTTTTCTACTGGGTATCTGTCATTGGGGATGAACGGTTCACCATCTTTTCCCATACGGAGTATGCCGTCGCCATCATACTGAAAATATCTGATTGTATATTGAGTTCCAGAATAGTCAGCCGGACAGGTTAAGGTGCAGCGGATTTCAATGGTTTCCCCTTGGCTGAGTTCCTTTGGAACAGGCATCGTTTCAACTGTAAATGGAAATGATTTTGTGACATCAAGTTCATTGCTGCATGAACTCAATGTCATGCAGGCAATTATTATCACAAGAAGTGACTGTATATGTTTTATTGTTTTCATAATGTGTTATTACATTGATTCTGATTTCATTTGACTGATATTACATGATAATACGGATTCCTATCAATACTGAAGGTCTGAATAAATCCAGATCTGTTCCGAAAAGGAATGTTCCTTTGGCTTTAGCAAGAACCACGACATTATCCGTAATGAATTCTTCCATAGACAATTGAGTGCCAGCACCATAAACAAATCTGTTTCTTGCTTCAAGGTATGCACCATCAGGCAGCCATTTCTTGCTGTCATTTACTTCTTCATAACCGAGTGAAAGACATGGTCCACCATAAACGAGGAAACTTTTTCCAGGACTTGAAATCAGGTGAAACATAAATCCACCTTCACCCATATAATCACGTACCGGTACTTTCAGTTCATTATAGTGATAGTTCTGCTGAAGATAATTTAGTCCGAAATGATAATAGTGATAGTTGCGGATATACCTTGTAAAGTTAAATCCGGCATTGAAATTACCGTCTCCAAATGTATTATGTTTCTGTAAAGGTACACCACCATAGAACTCAATTCCTTTTTGGTGTGGTAATAAACGTTGTGCCATTGTCGGTATGCTCAAACCGACAATAGCAATTATAATAACAAGTATCCTTTTCATCAGAATTTCAGTTTGAGGTTGTCAATGTTTTTTGCTCTTATTAAATCCTCGTTTTCCATATAAAACGTCATTGTGCGACCACCATTTCTTTCGTATAGAGTAACTTCCAGACGCTTGTCCTCAGGTAGTGTGAACTGCTCGAGTGCAAAAATGCTCCTTTCTTCCCTATGACCTTTTATCCAGGTAATCTGATTGTATGCCCTTAATGGTTGGAGTATTCTTTCCTGAATAGCTGTACCGTTTGGCAACCTTCTTATCCACTACCTTAAACGTAATGAAGTCCACGTTATAAGGCATATCAGTTCTGTTCTTTATTTCGGTATGGAAAAATAGAAGTCCATTGTGGATGTAAAGTCCGTTCAGTAAGAATTGCATACCAAACTGTTTTGCGCCAATATGTTTGAATTCCCTTTTGTCGTTTTGGTATATGGTTTTCATTATAAGTTTCACAAGTACGGGAGATTCATAGCCTAATTCCTTGAAATAGATATCAGCTTTATTAACCGGCAGATTGTTGTTTCCCGGATAAAGAAAATCCTTCATTTCTATACTCAGTTTTTCAGGTTCTTCCGCATATCTTACATTATATGAGTAGAAACTGCCATCATCACAGATAACGGAAAGATTGCATTCAGTTTCAAAGTCACGTACTGCAGCTTTTACTCGAAGTACATTTTCTGCATCATCAGCTTGTCCGGCAATAATGTTTGACGAGCCTAAATCCACATATCTTATGGGAGCCGGAAAAATTAGATGAACAGTCTTTTCAAAAGTTACTTCAAGTCCGTATGGGAGTACCACACGTCCCTGAGGTATGGTTCTGCTCATCCCCTGGAACAAGTCACCATGTGTTTTTACTTCTGTATCCTGTGCTGATATTGTCTGCAAACCGAATGCGACACATATAGCCGCAATTAAGAATCCTTTTTTCATATTTTCTGATTTTATTGTTTTACCTGGTAGGCATCAGCATAAGTCTGTGCCCGCTTTTGAATGTTACTTTGATTGTTCTGATTTTCTTGACCAGATAATTGGAAGTTCCCTGCATCAGTCCTCTTGCTGCATCAGATATTATCTGGTCTTTTGCCGATGATGAGAATGTAAAGCTTGTTCCTACTGAACCGCCCACGTTTGCACCTACTTCCTTCAATGCATCCATTTCGTCAGATCCGGGAATGAATACCCCTTCCAGCCCGTCCATGTCGTATGCAGTCAGTTTCACCGGATAGATATTTTCTCCTAGTTCTATGGTTGTAACATAAAGCATCATTCTGTTACCGGACAGTTTGCTTTTTGCTGTAAGGAGTGCATTTCTTGGAATGATGTTTTCACCGATACGTACCGATTCAAGCAGTCTGAGCTGCAAAGTCTCATTGTCTCTGATTGCGGTAGTTCTATCCACTTTACAAGCAATTGTATTTTTCTGTGAATTGTCTATATTTGCTGTAGGTGTGATAAATGACATATTCCTTTCCTTGGAGTATTCTTCTGTAAACTCTTCGTCTGTCATTGGTTGAATCAATGAAGACACAACCGGTTTTGAAGCCGGAAGCACCTCCATTGATTGGCCATTGAATGTCGAACTTATATGGCTTTTATTGGTTGTATCACTGACAGATGTCTGTGTATTCATATTTGTTGGCAGATACTTTGAAGCCATCTGATAGGATTTTTCAAGTAGTTCCAACTGTTTTTCTTCCTCTGATTGGCTTTCCTCCATATCTTTTAGTTCCTGACGGAGATACTCTAGTTCCTCGCGCATCTGTTCCTTTTCGTAGTCATAATCATTTTCATAGAAATTGGGAACAGCTTGTGAAGCCGCCTGGTATTCACGTACGGAACGGTCTATATGACTGCTACTTTCATTATTGTTATTTACAATAGTATTACTTTTATTGCAGTTTTCTGTATCAGGTTCATTTGTGTTGTCAGAACTATACATTTCAGCTAATGTCTCGATAGCTCTTTCTCTGTCTTTATTTTTCTTTTCATCAGAACTGAATTCGTATGCCTTTTGCTTATCGTCCGTCAGCTTGTTATCCGTAACCTGAGGTATATTTACGTTCAATCCAGACCGTAGAGCAACGCCCTGTGTTTCAATGGTTATGTCCTATAATAAGCCCTGAAAAGGTAACTGAGCGAAATTATGCCCCTTCAGGGCGTATATAGGTGAGAGAAATGCCTGAAACGTAGGACGCTGCCCTACGCTGTAAAATTAAAGGCTTTCAGCCAAAATTCATATAGCTTTTTCTGCTCCAAGAGATATTACATTTACGCATACAATTTGTAAGCAAAACACATTAATCATACCCTACTCCACTATATAAAACAATAAAAATACTATTTAACACAATAATATTTGCTTACATAATGTTAGTTTATATCTTTGCGATATAATAATAACAACTAAATATTAATGCCTTATGGAAAATATCAAAAATACAAGAACAGAACATGATTTGCTGGGGACAAGAGAACTTCCGGCAGACGCACTATATGGAATACAGACACTGAGAGGTATTGAAAATTTCTCAATAAGTAAGTTCAAATTGCAGGATTATCCTCTTTTCATTCACGGACTGGCATATACAAAACTTGCTGCTGCAAAAGCTAACAACGCTTTAGGTTTAGTTAGCGACGAACAACTGAAAAGCATCGAAGCTGCATGTAAAGATATTCTCGACGGAAAATATCACGACCAGTTCCAGGTGGATATGATTCAAGGTGGAGCCGGAACAAGCACCAATATGAATGCCAACGAAGTAATTGCTAACATAGCATTATTGCATCTTGGAAAGAAAGCTGGAGAATATGAATTCTGCTCACCTCACGACACAATAAACCGCTCGCAATCAACCAACGATGCTTATCCAACAGCTATCCACATGGGACTTTACGCAAGCCATCTTAAATTCTTACCGCATCTTGAAGCTTTGATTGAAGCTTTACAGAAAAAAGGTGATGAATTTGCTCACATTATAAAGATGGGACGCACACAGCTGGAAGATGCCGTGCCGATGACACTTGGACAAACTTTCTATGGTTTTGCAAGTATCCTGAGAAATGAAATAAAACATCTTAACGAAGCTGCGGCAGATTTCCTTGTTGTGAATATGGGTTCAACAGCCATTGGTACAGGAATATGTTCCGAACCGGGTTATGCTGAAAAGACTATCGAAGCATTGAAGGAAATAACAGGTTGGAAAGTAAGTCTTGCCGATGATTGGGTAGGCGCAACTTCCGACACTTCATGTATGGTGGGTTATATGTCTGCACTGAAAAGAGTAGCTGTTAAAATTAATAAGATATGTAATGACTTGAGATTACTTGCCAGCGGTCCGCGTTGCGGATTCGGAGAGATAAATCTTCCCGCACGTCAGCCGGGTTCATCAATCATGCCGGGAAAAGTAAATCCGGTAATACCTGAAGTTATGAGCCAGATTGCTTTCAAAGTCATGGGAAATGAACTTTGTGTAACTATGGCAGGCGAGGCATCACAGATGGAGCTCAACGCTATGGAGCCGATAATGGCACAATGCTGTTTCGAATCTATTGATTTATTGATAAACGGTTTCGATACTTTGCGTACATTGTGTATCGACGGAATCACTGCAAACGAAGAGGCTTGCCGCAATGAAGTTAAGCGCAGTATCGGTGTTGTAACAGCTCTGAATCCGTATATTGGTTATGATCACTCAACTTATATTGCAAAGAAAGCAATGGAAACAGGACGAAGCGTTTACGACCTTGTTCTTGAAGAAGGAATTCTTACTCAGGAAGATTTGGATACAATCCTTGATCCTAAGAATATGATTAAGCCGGTGAAGCTGGATATAAAGGCTAGAAAATGAACTGAAATTAATCCTGACAAGCACGGAAATATTTTGGCTGAAAGCCTTAAATTATATAGTACAGACCAATGCCCTGTATTTCAGGGCGTATTTGGTATGGGGTATTCAAAACGTAGGGCAGCGCCCTACGTTGTAAAATTAAAGGCTTTCAGCCAAAATTCATAATTGAGACATATAAAGATCCGTCAAAAGAGTGTTTTGAAGGCGGAGATTTTAATAAAGACATAAATGATGAGGTTTATATTATCAGCACTTAAATCCGGTTATGACATTCAAAACGTTGTAGTGATTAGTTCTGATAATAACTTATTATTAATTAGGGATATTCAGTAAATGTCCCTAAAAAGTAAGATGGCATATAAAG
>OGPK01002835.1_pt1 | contig 10577 bp, 8 predicted proteins | sample 1552921 | NCBI WGS metagenome assembly OGPK01 (sample SAMEA2580264, study PRJEB22360) | human gut metagenome | biome: human gut; feature: human-associated habitat; material: faeces | place: Denmark | collected 2008/2010 | reverse complement strand
AATAAATTGAAGTATGTATTTTAGTGAAAAATAAAGTTTTCAACGTTGGAATAAATTATAAAATTAGTGTAACTTTTTATTAAAATTATGTTATAATTAAAAAGAATAGGAGTGATTAAGAGTAGAGGTTTATAAATAATTTTGTTTTTGATTTGTTTAAAACTATGCGTTTTAATAAGTGTAATATAAAAATAAATAAGATGGTATTATGATTTATTGTTAGTTGTTTTAAATGCTTATATTATTTACAGCTTCTTGCAATTATTAATCTTTGAAAGTATATTTTTAAAAATTAAGGTGGTGAGTATTGTTCTAAATTGAAAAATAATTAATAATAATCAGACTGTTTTATTTCAAAAACTTTTATATTCATAATTCTACTATTCATAATAAACAAAATAAATTAGAGAAAGAAATAAAAAAATTATTATTAAAGTATTTATAAATGCTTTATGTGAAAATTCATTGTTTAAGGTTAAGTTTTTATCAATTTTATTTTCAAATTATACAAAATGGAAGATCATATATCAAAAGTTTAGAAGAATAATTCAATAAAAATTTTTGATGATTGGAATCACAACTGTTTTTATTAACTGAATTTATTATGTTTATTAAATATCATAATCTATAAGAAAACATAAATATTAATTAGAAGCAAAGAAATAATAATTAATGTAAAACCAAATGATAATTTAGTAAAAATAGGAATTATTATCATAAATGTAGAATTAACTTACATATGTTTTTGTTTCTAATTAACATTAATAAAGGAGGGAATTAATTTATGAATTGTCAAAATTGTGGAACTTTGAATAATATTGGTTCTAAATTTTGTATAAAATGTGGGAAAAGCTTAAATGAAGGACAACCTATACAATCAATGCCAGGATCTTCATATCAAGAAGTATTAAATGAACCTATAAATAATACTTTAAATCAAAATAGTTTTCAAAAATTTGATACTATATCACAATCTATGAATAATTTGTCGAATACGAGTATGTCTGGTGCTAAAGTATCGTTTATGAGTTACTTTTTCATAATTTTAGCAGTTATATTAAAACCGTTTACAGCGTTTAAAGAAGAATTAAATAAATTTAATGGATTTAAAAATTCTGTAATTTTGTCTTTAATCATATCTGTAGGAGCAACTTTAATTAATTTAATATCTTCAATGTTAAGTGTAGTTAGAGTAAAAAGTTTTGATTGGACGTCAGGTGGTTATAAAACTAATTGGATCTGGGAAAATTTAAAAAATTTAGATTATTTAAAAACAATAGGGAAAAACTTTTTAATTTATCTAGGAATTATTGTTGCTATTGCTGTTGTATATTATTTAGGTAGTTTGATAATAAAAAAACAAACAAATTTTTCAAGATTACTTGGAATTTCAGCATTGGCAATAATACCATTATTAATATGTTCATTAATATTAGCACCACTATTATCATTAATTTGGGTTGGTTTAAAAATACCAGTTATTATAATAGGCGTAGTTTATACAGTGATTATTATTTATGAAGTAATTAATAATGAAATATTATTAGAAGGAAATGAAAAATATTATTTTAATTTAGTTTGTTTATCAATTTTAGGGATAGTTGCTTATTATTTATGTATAAAAGTATTTATGAGTTCGATCACAGGCGAATTAGATGGCTTGAATAATATAATGAACATGTTTGGTTAGGAGGAAAGAAATATGGATAACAATAATTTTTCAAATGATATAAATAATGAAACAAATTCACAATTAAATACAATGAATAATACAAATAATGAAAATTTACAATTAAATGCAATGAATAATATAAATAATGATATTAATTCAACATCTATTCCAACTACTAATTCGAATTTAAATACTTTTAATTCTATGAATAATATAGATCCTAATATAAATACTTTTAATAATCAAAATTTTAATTCAGCACAAAATTATGGTTCAAACTTTAATCAAGATTTTTCTACAGGAAAACCAAAAGGCAAAAAGACAATTCTAATAGTTTTAGTATTATTAATTTTAGTAGGTGTCGCTGGGTTTTTCATTTTTAAAATTTTTGGATCTAACAAAAATGTTGCAAATTTAAATTCTATTTTTGATCCTAAAAAACCAATTGTTGTAAAAAATAATGAAAAATATGGTTATATAACATCTGATGGTAAAACAATGATAGAACCACAATATAATAGTGCTGGTGATTTTTATGGAGATTATGCACTTGTGTCTGTGGATAATCCAAATAAAGATTCTTATAATAAAACTCTTTATGAAATTATTGATAAAAAAGGAAATGTCAAATTAACATCAGAAAGTTATTATGGTACAAAATATTATTCTGAGTATGATTTATGGGTTGTAGATGATGTGCTTTATGATTCTAAACTTAACAAAGTTTTAGGAGAAGGAACAAGCGTTAAATATATATCAAATGGATATTTTATGTATACTGATAGTTTGAAAAATGAGTCTGGAATTGTAAATTATAAAGGTAAAAAAGTATTTACTATACCTGATTTATCAATTAGTGTGGGCATTTCTGATAATTATTATAATGAAAATGATTTATATGCAACAGTAAGAACGTATGGTACTGCAAAAGAAATGATAGTTTCATTGAAGACTGGTGATATATTATTTACATCTGAAAATGCAGATAACTATTATATATCTAGAGAATCAAATGGAATTTTCTACTATTATAATCACAAAACAGACGATGGATATGAAAAAAGAAAATATTTATTCTTTATAAATAACAAATTAGCATATCAAACAACAGAAGTTGTTAATGATGTAAGTGTTTATGATTATAAAAATCAAATATTAGAAATTGATTATGGATATGATTACGAAAAATTAGGTAAATCAAAAAGAAATTATTATTATGATGTTAAAAATAAAAAAATGCTAGATGAAGAACCATCAAGATCAACTTCATCAGTAGATATACTTGAACAAAGTTATGGATTCAAGGAATATTCAGTTTCTGGAAAATATGGAATAATGTCTGGTGATAAAGTTATTGTTCCATGCGAATATAATGATATTGAATATTTGAAAATTAATTTATTTAATTATATGAAATCAAAAGGTAAAGAATTAGTTTTATTGGAAAAAGACAAAAAATTAGTATTATATAATATAAAAAATTCTAAATCAATTACAACATTTGATTCAAATTATGTATCTAGTTATGATGATAGTACGTTTATTAGAATAAATTTATATGGTGAAGATAGTTATCTAAAAGAATACAAAATTTATAATTTATTGACTGGTAAATCAATGGATTTTGATAAATCTGATGAAATATCAATTGGTTCAAATTATGTAACTATTACAAAAGATGGTAAAACAACATATTATAATACTGAATTTAAACAAATATATGTAGCTAATGTTGGTTAATTAAAAACAATGTATACTATATTAGTGAATATTTAAAAATTTATAAGAATAGAGCAAGTTGTTGAAATTAATTATAACAATTATAATGATTCTCTAAAATATAATTATTTTAGAAAAAATGAAAAGAGGCAACTAATTATTTATATTAGTTGCTTCTTTAGGTAAGGAGGGTAAAATGTTTTGTCAAAATTGTGGAAATAAATTAAATGGTGATGAAGATTTCTGTCCAAATTGTGGAAATATGATACAAAAACAACAAGATATACAATCACAAAACACTTCAATAGAACAAAATCTTTCAAATCAAACGATGTCAGAAAAATTATCAAAATCAAGTAAACAATTTTTTAAATTAATAATTGAAAAAATTAAAACCTTTGTAATTAAATATAAAAAACAATTAGCGATTGTTGGTTCTTGTTGTTTTGCGTTAATACTGGGCTTAGTTTTGTTTAATAATCTTTATGATTTTACAAAAATCAGTTGGGACAAAGAAACTGGAGATATTAATGTAACCCATACTGAACCAACAACATTAACGTTAAATGTTTTAGCTTATGACAAAGAAGAAAGACAAATAACTGATATAAAGTTTGAAACAAATGATGGAAATATAGTTGCAGATGGTACTACTGTAAAATGGGAATTACCAAAAGAAGAAGGTCGTTATTCGATAGCAGCAATAGCGCCAAGTGGTAAAAAAATTACCAAAGAAGTTAAAGTTATAAAATTAAATGATACAGATTCAAATGCTTTATCAGGTATGATAAAGCGTGAAGTAGATGATACAACAGCAGATAATGATAAAGATGGATTAACGAATGCAAAAGAAAAAGAATTAGGAACAAATCCTAATTTAGCTGATACTGATAGAGATGGTATAAGTGATTATTATGAAATAAATGTAACAAAAACAGATCCATTAAAAGCAGATAGTGATAACGATGGAATAAATGATGGCGATGAATTAGATTTAGGTTTGGATCCTTTGAAAAGTGATTCAAAAGGGGATGGAATTAAGGACGGCGAAAGAGAGTTAACATATACTATTGATAATGAAAAATTAGGTGTAGAATTATCAATAACAGGAAATGGTAATATAGCTAGTTCTACAATAGATGTCTTTAGTAATTCTACCTTTTCCGATATGAATGGTTTATTAGATAAAATTTATAATTTTTATACTAATGGAACTATAAAAAGTGCAACAGTTAAAATAAAATATGATTTGAAAGAGATAACTGCTCAAGGATTAACAGAAGATAATTTAACACTTTATTATTTTAATGAAGAAACTAAACAATTAGAAGAAATACCAACTACAGTAGATAAAGAAAATAAATTGCTTATTGTTACTTTAAAACATTTTTCTAAGTATGTAATTGGTGATAAAAACACTGTATTAACAAATCTTGATTCTGAAATAATGTTTGTAATTGATAATTCTGTTTCAATGTATAGTTTACAGCAAATGATTGATGCGGGTTATAATGCAAGTACAGGAGCAATAGGAAATGACACACAATTTAAGAGATTATCATTAACAAATAAATTAGTTGACATGTTTACTGGAAACTATAAATTTGGTGTTGCGGAATTCTCAGGTAACTATGTAAATTTAAAGAAATTAACTGATTCAAAAACAGACGTTAAAGAATCTATTAATTCTATGAAAAGTAATTGGTCAAGCAATGCTAATGGAACAAATATTATTACTGCATTGGAAAGTGGTATAAATGAATTTTCTTCCGATAAAAGTATGCATTATTTATTATTATTAACGGATGGTAAAAATACAGAAGGAAGTCTAAGTAGAAACAAAAATACAATTATTAGTAATGCAAAAGAAAAAAATGTAAAAATTTGTGTTATTGGTATAGGAAAAGAAATAGATACTAATGATTTAAATGATATAGCTGAATCAACAGGATGTGATTATTACAATGCAAGTGATTCTTCTGCATTAGATGAAATTTATTCACTAGTAGGAGCAGATATTAATTATAATTATGTGGATACTGATGGTGATAATAAGGTTGACGGTATGATTCAAGCAGATTCAGGATTTATTGTTAATAGAGATGGTTTCTCATTCGCTAATTTTAACAGTAATAAATCAAATGGAGGACATTGCTATGGAATGGCAACATTTGCAATGTTATATTATAAAAAAGAATTACCTATGAGTTTAGGTTATGCAGATAAATCTACTATATTTCAACAAGGTCAAGCATCAAATGGTTATGATTTAAAAAACACTTATTTTGCTTCATATGGTAAGTTATATGATTTTAAAACTTCAAATCAAACTCTTACATATTATCTTTATGAAGCTCCAGGTGATTATAGAGATAGGATTGAAAATAATACTTGGATGATAAAAAAAGAGTATTATGATAATTTAATTAACATTGGTGCAACTATTAGTGTAAAAAATTATGATAGGAAAGATAAAGATTTTTCTAAATATCAAAGTGCTATGATAAATATAGATGATGAAAAATTTGAAAGTGCCGTAAAAAAAGATGATAGTCAAGTGTTAAGTGCGATATGGAGATTATTTATTCTTCAGTTAGAAGATGCTAGAACATCATTCGCATCTGATCCAGACAAAGCATTTGAAGAATTAAATTCAGGTTTATCATCTGGAACACCATTAGTTACATCTGTAGCAGGAAATCATGCTATTAATTCAATAAGATTAATTCAAGATATAAATGATTCTAATAAATTTAAAATAGAAGTGTATGATAATAATTATCCTGGAGAAACAAGATATATTGAAGTAACACGCTCTAAATTTAATAAATTTCAATTAAATTTTACTGCATGGACAAATGAATATGAATATACATTTAAGTACGATACAGATAATGATGGCGTTATGGAAGAACTTGATGTTGGATTAAATTACCCAAATGTAAATAAATAGACTGTATAATTAATACTTTACAAACAATATATTAATAGTTTATTATTAATACAGCATAAAAAATAAAGCCAAAATATCAAAAAAAATACAAGTTATAATACTAATTTGTATTTTTTTGTACTTTTTAAACAAAAAATAATCTAATTTATAATTATATTAAAAAATTATTGTTTATACATTAATAAAAATAAAAACCTATAAAAGTAGCTTCTTATTTTTTAGAGTTTACTTTATAGGTTACATTTTATTAACAACTTTATTTTATAACCAGAATGACCAAGTTGCTAATGCACTAAAGAAAAGTATTGTTTGATATATTCCATATATTATGCTAAATGCTCCAACAATTATACCAGTAAGAGCAAGTCCAAATCCTTTTTCGTTATTTTTCTTTAATTTTGCTAAACCAATACTAGATAAAATAGTTCCGACAGCACCAACAATACCAAACAAATTAATTAGTAATGATGATAATGATACTACAAATCCAGCTATAGCTAAACCATTTGTTTTTACAGTTGGTTGTGCTGGTTGAACATTTTGAGGATTTGAATTTACCATTTTCCCACAGTTTAGGCAAATATCACTACCTTCACTTAATTCTTTTCCACAATTGACACAAAATCTTTTCATAACATACCTCCAATTAAATTATATCACAGTTGTTTTTTTATAACAAGTAAAGATTGCTTTTTAAATGGTATATAATGTATAATTAGTAAAGGTGATAAAATGTTTGAAAGTTTAGGAGATAGATTACAAAGCGCTATTAATAAAATAAAAGGTTATGGAAAAATAACTGAAGATAATATAAGTGAAGTTACAAGAGAAATAAGATTAGCTTTATTAGAAGCTGATGTAAATTATAAAGTAGTTAAAGAGTTTATTGCAAACGTAAAAGAAAAAGCATTAGGTGAAGAAGTTACAAAAAGTTTAAAACCTGGTGAAATGTTTGTAAAAATAGTTAAAGATGAATTAGTTGAGCTTCTAGGTGGAGAAAAAAAAGACTTAAATTTAGATGGAAATCCTGCAGTATTAATGTTAGTAGGTTTACAGGGTACTGGTAAAACTACTATGATTGGTAAACTTGCACTTAGATTAAGAAAAAAACATAATAAAAAGCCTTTACTTGTTGCTTGTGATGTTTATAGACCTGCTGCTATTGATCAATTAAAACAATTAGGGCGTCAACTTAATATAGAAGTTTATGATGAAGGAAATAATAATCCTGTTGAAATATCTAAGAATGCTATAAAATATGCTAAAGAAAATGGTTATAACTATGTATTAATAGATACAGCTGGTAGACTTCATATAGATGAACCACTCATGGAAGAGTTAAATAACATTAATAAAGAAGTAAAACCACAAGAAATATTACTTGTGGTAGATAGTATGACTGGTCAAGATGCTATAAATGTAATAGAGGGATTTAATTCAAATTTACCCCTTACAGGAGCTATACTTACAAAATTAGATGGTGATACTAGAGGTGGTGCAGCTTTATCAATAAGACATTTAACAAATATTCCTATTAAATTTATTGGTATAGGAGAAAAAATGGATGGTATAGAGGAGTTTTACCCTGATAGAATGGCAACAAGAATTCTTGGTATGGGCGATATAATGACTATGCTAGAAAAAGCAGAAGAAGTAATAGATCAAGATGAAGCTATGAAAGCTGCTAAGAAAATGCAAAGTGGTAAATTCGATTTAGATGATTTTTTAGGTCAATTGAAACAAATTAAAAAGTTAGGACCTCTTGAAAATATTATTAAAATGTTACCTGGTGTTCCAAAAGAATTAAAAGGTGTAAAAGTAGATTCAAAAGATATGGCACATATTGAAGCAATAATACTTTCTATGACTCCTTATGAAAGAAGACATCCTGAGGTTTTAAAAGCTACTAGAAAACAAAGAATTGCTAAAGGTAGTTCAAGAAGTGTAGAGGAAGTTAATAGATTATTAAAACAATTTGAACAAATGAAATTAATGATGAAACAGTTAAAAAGTGGAAACTTAAAAATGCCATTTTAAAAAGCAAGATTATGAAGTGCACCCCTTAGAATAGACACAAATAAAAAAGCAGTTCAAAGAAAGTGATATAATACACTTCCGAAAGGATGTGTATTTTTCTATGGCTTCAAAAGGACAAAAATTTGCTTCGTATTCATTAGAATTTAAAAATGAAGTACTTGAAGCATATAAATCCGGTATATATGGTGGTAGAAATCAAGTAGCAAAACATTATAACATTAGTTCAGCAACAATTTGGAATTGGATTTCAAAAGATAGAAAACAAGGAAATTTGGAAAATGATATTTACCATAAACGAGGTAGAACTAAAGAATCAAATTTAACCAAGGAAGATTGGAAAGAAAGATATGAAATATTAAAAAAATACCAGACCTTCCTCAAGGCACAACGAGAGAAAAAGTAACATTTATAAATTTATATAGAAATAATTATAAACTTACTAACATGTGTGCCGTACTTAATATAAGTTCTAAAACTTATTATAAATATAGGAACAAGGAAGATACTGATTATTATGATTATTTAATAATTAAAGAAATATTTGATGATTCTAAAGGTACATATGGATATCGTAGGATTGTTGAAGGTCTACTCTTAAAATATGGTGTAGTTATGAATGGAAAGAAGGTATTAAGAATAATGAAAAAATATAATTTAATGGCTGAATATATAAGAAAGTCAAAGAAAAAAAATAAAAATGAAAGAATCGAAGATAATGTTAAACCTAATTTATTAAAAAGAAATTTTAATACAGATGCTCCTAATAAAATATGGGATACAGATGTTACTTATTTGATATTTAAAGGTTCAAGAGCATACTTATCCACAATTATAGATTTATATGATAGACATGTAGTTTCATATAAAATATCAAAATATAATGATAATAAGTTAGTTATAGATACTTTAAATGAAGCAATAGCAAAAGAAAAAGATGTAAACGGATTAATCTTGCATTCTGATCAAGGATTCCAATATACATCTTATGAGTACAAAGCTATATGTGAATCAAATGGCATTCAAATTTCTATGTCTAGAAAAGGAACTCCAATTGATGACTCTCCTATAGAAAGCTGGCACGCTCTTCTAAAAAAAGAAACTTTGTACAATAATAATATTACATCTTTACAAGAATATATTCAACTTGTAGAAGAATGGATATTATTTTACAATACTGCAAGACTAAAGTCAAAAATCAAGAAAAAGAAAAAAACTTACACAAAAAGAGAAAAATAACTTTTCTCTTTTTAATATACTGCTTTTTTATTTGTGTCTCCTAAATGGGATTCACATCATTAACTTGCTTTTTATTTTAATAATTTTTTAAAATCTTTGTTTGCTAATATTTTTTTCTTACTATTAGTTACTACTTGATAAACTCTTTGCCTAGAAACACCTGTTTTCTTAGAAATAGATGTAAAGTTATTATCTTCGATATATTTTAAAAAGATCCTTTTTTCTTTTTTAGTTAGTATTTTATCAATTATTTTTAACATTTCTGATTCATGTATTTTATCTTCAACTTCAAGTTCTATATTACAATTCTCATCTGGTATTACTTCTTCAAACGTTGTCGTGGTATCATCTTTTTCAGGAGCATTTAAATTTATCATATTTCGTGGATACCATTTTAAAATATTTAAAATTTCTTTCTTTATTTTTAGCTTTTCAATTATTTCTTCATCTGATGGATATTTATTATGTATAGAGTAGTAAAGATATATATATTTTTCAAACTCTTCCATACATTTAATAAATTTTCTTGATGTACTTAATGGATAATTTAATTTGTTAATATATAATAGTATTTTTCCAGTTATACATGATATAGCATACGTAGAAAAAGCAATATTTAAAGTCGGATCAAAATGATCAACTGCATATATAAGACCTTCATTTCCATAACTTATTAAATCAGAAATAGAGTTTTCATTATTAGAGTACTTATATACAACTGATGTAACTAATTTTAAATTATGTTTTATTATTTCATTTCTTAAATTTATATCATTTTTGTTTTTATTAAATTTTTCAAATATAACTTTTTCCTCTTCTTTAGAATAAGTTGGTATATTTGAAATAGAATTTTTATATCTTGTTAAATCACTATCTTTCACAAAACCACTTCCTTAAATATAATTTATTATAATAATATGTTTTTGTCAAATAAATGTATAATATTTTGAAAAAATCTTG
>OGPK01002834.1_pt1 | contig 10580 bp, 8 predicted proteins | sample 1552921 | NCBI WGS metagenome assembly OGPK01 (sample SAMEA2580264, study PRJEB22360) | human gut metagenome | biome: human gut; feature: human-associated habitat; material: faeces | place: Denmark | collected 2008/2010 | reverse complement strand
AATATACATATTAATTTTGTTTGTTAAAATGTAGGATCACAGCAGGAGGTAATTATTTTGAAGAAAATAAGAAAAGAAACAGCAGGTAATAAGACAACACAGGTAAGCAGAAAAATGCGCTATAAAAAGATGGCAGCACTTGCCATTGCAGGAGTTCTGGCAACAGGAACTGCACTTACAGGCTGTGGAAAGAAGAATATAGATTACAGTGTAGACGGTGAATCAGGAAACGGAGGCAGCTCGGACAGTGGAAGCCTTCAGGGTAAGGAATACCGGAATCCTGTGATACTACACTGGACGCTGGAAGCAGCGGGATCAGCAAACTTGCAATAGAAACAGATGAGGTAACAGTGCCGGATACGGTAGATCTTCCGACTGTATATGTAAAAAGAAAAGAATCATCAAATGATACCAGAAAACAGATCGTAGAAGCTGTCCTTGAAAAAGACAAAGGTATTTATACATATGATTATAACAATATGACAAAAGCAGATATTCAGGACCAGATCGATGAGTATGAAAAGGAAAAGAAGGATTCTGCAGCAAATGGAGATAATTCCAGTGCATCCTGGTTTGATTCCAAGATCTCCGACCTGAAAGATCAGCTTCAGAATGCACCGGATGAATATCCGGCGGCTGATGATTATTCCGGTAGTGCCTTTATCGGAGAGATCAACGGAAGAAAATATATTATGTATATGGATGATCAGGAAGGAGGAAGTGGTTCCGTAGGTCTGAAGGATTCATTGATCACCTACCGTCCAAAAGATGGAATGAACGGAGTATATTATTCAACTCCGGACAGTGGGGATGATCTGTCAGATGTAGATGTGTCAGCCTCAAATGTATGTACATTTACAAAGGAAGAGGCACAGTCCATTGCAGACGATTTTATCGGCAAGGTCGGTATTTCAGATGCATCCCTGACTAACACACAGGATCTTTACTGGTATTACTATGGAACAGACGGGAATACCGAGGCTGTCGATGTTGATGGGTATGTATTTACATACAGCAGAGCAATCAATAATCAGACTACCGATGTTCCGGAAGCCTGTTGATAATATTACGCAGGATGATGGATCGGTAAGCATTCCTGCTGAAACCTGTACGGTATATGTTGATTCTAATGGTATTATATCTGCAAGCTGGGTATCCTATCTGGAAACAACCGGAAAAACAGAGTCAAATGAACTCTTATCATTTAAGGAGCTGTTAGAAAAAGCAAATAAGAATATTGCAGAATACTATACCACATATCCAACCAGATATAAAAAAGTAGAGTTTAATTCTATGAAGCTTGGATATTATCTGGAGAAGACAGATGAAGAAGGAACATTCAAATATGTACCTGCATGGATATTGACACAGTATGAGGATATGACCGATTCCACAAATGAGACATATCCAACCCAGATGGTTGTCCTTGATGCTACAGATGGTACGGTGATTGATCTGATGGAACTGTCCAAGGCACTTGGCACATATCAGAGTTATGAAACAGATACGATCGCAAGAGATGTATCTGATGACGGCAGTTCATCGATATCTACTATAGATGATGATACCAACACTTCCGGAGATTCCACAGGCAGTGAAGGAGATTCCACAGAGGGTGATGCAGATACAACCGGTGATACGACTGAAGAGTAATCGGTTGCGGAACATGGCGCAAAATAATATGTCATTTACTGGATTGGATCCAGAAGCTATAATAAATGAGAGAAGAAAAGAGGAGGTTCTTATATGCAGAACAAAACAAAGAGTAAAGAGGGATTTCGTACATATCGTAAGAAGATGGCAGCTATACTGTTGGTTGGTATGCTGGCAGTCAGCACAGCAGTTACCGGCTGTGGCAAGAAGGATATTGATTATGATGTAGAAGGAAATGGTGGTTCCGGAAGCAATGCGGACAGTGGCAGCCTGCAGGGTAAATATGGAATACCTGAAAGCTGTGATACCGAGATCGCAACAGGAGATTCCGGTATTCAGAAGATTGCAATCGATGCAGAAGAAGTGATCGTACCGGATACAGGAGATCTGTATGTTGCATCGTTTAAGAAGAAGGAAACAACAAATGATAGTAAAAAAGAAACAGTAGAGGCAGTTCTGGACAAAGATAAGGGTATCTATGAATATGATTATGATAAGCGTACCAAAGAAGATATTCAGACTGAGATCGATATGTATGAAGCCGAAAAGAAAAAAGGTGACAGTGACATGGCATCTTATTATGATTCCTGGATCAATGATCTGAAGGATGAGCTTGCGACTGCACCGGATGAATATCCTGCAGCAGGCGATTATACAGGAGATACTTTTATTGGTTCGATCGGAGATACAAGGTTTACGGTATCCACTCCGAGCGAGGAAAATGGTACAACCGGATATTCCCTGTATCTTGCGGATGATTTCTTAAAATATCGTCCAAAGGATGGAGCAAGTGGATGTTATTCAACTTCCATGGACGATTACATGCAGTATGGTGGAGATGAGTCAGATTCTGTAGATGCAAATACAAATCAGTGTACATTTTCAGAAGATGAAGCAAGACAGATGGCAGATGATTTCCTTGCAAAAGTCGGATGTACGGATGTTACCTTAAAGAATACATCAGCACTTTGCTGGGTTTATTATGATGATAATGGTGACAACCAGTCAACAGATGTGGATGGATATACATTCACATATTCAAGAGCGATCAATAACCAGCCAACCGCAACAGTAAATGCATGGAATGTCGATAACATCCAGCAGGACAATGCATCCATTGATATTCCAAAGGAGGAATGCTCCATCAGCATTGATTCCAAGGGTATCAATAGTGCAAGCTGGAGCGAATATCTGGAAGCAGATGGAGAACCACAGGCAACACAGATTCTTTCCTATAAGGATCTGTTAGATAAAATGAATGAAACCGTTCCTGAATATTACAGCAAGTACACATCTCATTACAAGAAGATTGAATTTAACGGTATGGAGCTGACCTATTTCCTGAAAGCAGGAGACAAAGAAGGAACCTTTGAATATATTCCGGCATGGATATTATCCCAGTATGAGGAATATCAGGATTATACAGATAAGGACAGCCCGACACAGATGGTTGTAGTCGATGCAAGAGACGGATCAGTGATCGATCTTCTGGAACTGGCCAAGTCACTTGGCACATATTATACATATGATGACAAAGACGATTCCGATACAGAAGACGTAGACGATACGGATACAGACACAGATACATCTTCTGAAGATACATCCGCTGAGGACACTTCTGCCGAAGATACATCTTCTGAAGAATAAAAATATTAATATAAAAGATATGCTCATGTACTGTTTCATGTAATAAGCAGTACATGAGCATTTTTAATTATTCAGAAAATATACAGCTATGATGCAAAAATGATTTCCTCCTGTGTTTTAATTGGAAAGTCGTAAGATAATTTGGAGAAAAAATACAAAAATTGGAGAAGATATGGATACTTCAGATAGTGCAGAGGAGTGACCGGGATCGGGAAAGAAATAAAATATATTTACGATATGAGGAGGAAGGAAGATGAGAAAACAGATCAGGAGAAGAGGAACCGCCTGGCTGATGTTTGGAACAATGATGATGGCGGCGGTATTTACCGGATGCGGGAAAAAAGATATCGACTATGATATCGATGGATCCGGCGGAAAAAAGGACAGCGGAAGTATTCAGGATAAGTACGATATTCCAAAGTCATATGATGACAGTATAGCAGTAGGGGATTCGGGTTTGAGTGAGATCACATTGAAGGTGGATGAGATCTCGGTTCCTGATACATCAATCATGTATACTGAGAAGTTAACAAAGAATGATACCGCAGGAGAGGCACTTAAAAAAATAGCGGAAGCGATATTTGATAAGAGCAAAGGAATCTATGCTTATGATGAGAACAATCAGACAAAGGCAGATATAGAAGAACAGATCGCATCCTATGAACAACTGAAAAAAGAGCTGGGAACCGATGCGGAACGTATTAAGGAGATAAATGATACTCTTACAGAGCTTCAGGATGAGCTGGAAAAAGCACCGGAAGATTATCCGGCTGCCGGAGATTATTCTGCAACAAAGTACCTTGGAACATGTGGTCAATATGAATTTGTTCTGAGGACACCGGATGATACGATTTCAAGCTATGATTTATCATTGAAGGAAGATGCCATGGTATACAGACCTGCAGATGGAACAGAGGATGGAGCGGAGAAGATCGATCATGGCGGCTATGTGTCATTAAATGACAGTATAAAATATGGTTCCGAAGGTGCAGAGGAGGCACTGAACGATAAAAACCAGTGTAAATATTCAGAAGAGGAAGCATTGGAGATTGCAGAAGAATTTCTGAAGAAGATCGACTGTAATGATATGACACTTGGAGAATCTTCTGCATTGGCATGGACCTATGATGATGCTTTATCAACGCTTATAGAGCGTGATATTGATGGGTATTATTTTACATTTAACCGGATGATAAAGGATCAGTCTCTGGGAGAGGGCTTACATGCATGGAATGTTGACAATATGGAGCAGCAGGAAGCAGGTGTGGATATCCCTACAGATTACTGTAAGATTGCAGTGGATGATAATGGGGTGATCGGAGCTGTCTGGACGAATAATCTGTCTGTCGAAGGAGAGGCAGAGGAAGCGGAACTGCTTTCTTTTAAAGAACTGATGAAGCGGGCGGATTCATCTGTTCCTGAATATTATGCAAAGTATAATACACAGTACAAGTCGATCGAATTTAATCGTATGCAGCTTACCTATTGTCTGAAACCGGGAGCACAGGACGGTGAATTTGAATATGTACCGGCATGGATCATATCGCAGGCTGAAGTATATGAATTTGATGAAGTTACATATGAAGATCCTCAGCAGATGGTCGTGCTGGATGCAACCGATGGATCCTATATTGATATCCTTGAGGTATCGAAGGCACTGGGAACATGCAGCGTAATACAGGATTAAACGGAGGCGGTATAAGGATAATAAAAGAAGTCATTTTTATCTGATATATGAGGGAAAAACGGGAAAATCTTTAAGTAAGAAGGGATACAAATGATGAAAATGGACATTACAAAAAGAAGAAAAATGATGGCACTGTTTCTTGCAGGAACACTTACTGTATCTGCCGCTGTTACAGGATGTGGAAGGAAAAATGTAGACTACAATGTAGATAATACCCAGCCGAAACATACAGGGGCAGATCTGGGACAGACGGAGACATCTGCATCCGGAGAAGATCTGGATAGTGGAAGTCTGTGGAGTAAGTATAAGATTCCATTTACCTGTGATGCGGAGATTGCGGTTGGAGATACCGGCTTATCGAAGATCCATATAACGGATGATGATATCAGTGTTCCGGATACCTCCGACCTTCAGATCGCACAGTATAAGAAGAAAGATCCGGAGAGTAATGAAGTGAAGAAGCAGGTGGCAGAGAATCTGTTTGATAAGGATGCGGGAATCTATGTATATGATTCTCTGCATCGGATAAAAAAGGACATTCAGGCAGAGATCACACAGTATCAGACAGCAAAGGAGAATTATCCGGATCCTGTATTTGCGGATTCCTATGATTCATGGATCAGCGATCTGGAAACGGAACTGACAGATGCCCCGGACAGTTATCCGGCTGCCGGAGATTATTCCGCGGATGATTATGTTGGTACTGTGGATGGGAAGGAATATGAATTGTATTACAAAACCGACAGCGTTTATCGTTCCTTTAATATGCGGGAAGATTTTATGATGTACCGTCCGAAAGAAAAGGCAACGTATGTCACGCCATATTCAAAGGCTGACTATGAAAGGGAGACAGGAACAGAAGCGGATCAGGAGAATACAGTTCAGAATGCTTGCAGCTATTCCAAAGAGGAAGCACAGATGAAGGCAGAAGAATTTCTGTCGAAGATCGGTGCGAAGGATGTAGCCTTACAGGACAGTTCTGATCTTTACTGGGTATATACAGATGCGAAAAATTCGGTTGTTGCTACGGATGTGGATGGGTATTCGTTCACCTACGTAAGAGCTGTTGATAAGCAGCCGGTGTCAACGATGGCATTTAATCGGGTTGAAAATCTGCAGAAGCAGGTGGAATATTATGATATGCCGGTTGAACGCTATGAGATCACAATGGATTCCAATGGAATCATCAATGCAAACTGGTGTGATTATCTGGAAGCGACCGGAGAAAGCACAAAGACTGAGATCCTTTCATTTCCGGAGCTGCTTGAAAAGGCAAATGAAACCATACCGGAATATTACAAAACCTATCCATGTAAATATAATGCGATCAATTTTAATGATGTGACCCTGACCTATTACCTGACAGCAGGCGCAGCAGATGGACAATTTGAATATAAACCTGTCTGGATCTTTTCTTCCTGTGATGATAAATCGGATCCGGATTATCCAAGCGAGATGGTGGTATTAGATGCAGCCGATGGATCTGTGATCGATATGTTGGATGTAGCAATGAAGGTATCAGCAGATTAAAATTAGACTTGATATTCAATCCCGGTTATGTGAAAATGGTAGCAGGTAAAAATGGTTACATATGTATATTAAGGGATACATTATATGAGTACACAAAACAGTCTTGTTATCATAAAAGAGAAAATTGCAGGTGTCATGCTGGATGATAAACGCATGAAAGCGGATGATATTGCTAAAAAAGTCCTGAAGGGAAGGAAACGGGAATGCAGCACGCCTCCAAAGTGGATGCAGGATGCATTTCATATTACAAAGGCAGAGTCAGAGAATGGATTATGCTATTATGTGAAGCCAAAGAAGAAAGAGGTAAAGAATTTCTTCTTTTATATCCATGGCGGCGGCCATTGTATGGAGATCAACAAAAACCAGTGGGAATTTGTTGCGACTGTGGTCGAGAAAAATGGATATGGTGCGGCTGTTCCAATCTATCCGCTGGCGCCGGAGCATAATGCACAGGATACCTTTGATATGCTGATCGGGACATACAGACATCTGACCAGGCAGGAGACGATCGACCGTCTGGTTGTTGTTGGAGATTCCACAGGCGGCGGACTGGCGTTATCACTGGCAGTTCTGGCATGGAAGGAAGGTGTTCGCAGACCGGATAAGCTGGTGTTGTTATCACCTTCATTAGATACAGAATTTATGGATGGAAATCTCGCCAATCATATGCTTGATCGCAAGAAAGAGGTGCGGAAGTATTATTACCGGCCGGGCATTAAGGAATTTCTTAGCAGGTACTGGATCCAGGATCTGTATCATCAGAATGAATATACCTGTCCGATCTATGCGGATCTGACTGATATCTGTGATGAGATCGCCATATTCACAGTAGAGAATGATCTGCTGAACAGCTATGCAAGACTGCTGTATGACAAGCTGAAGAAGGAACAGGTCCGAATTCATTATTTTGAATATTTTGGAATGCCGCATGATTATATCGAGCACCAGCATGTGCCGGAGTGTCGTATGATCATTAATCGTATCATCGACAGTATCAAGGATGAAGCAAAGCTTGTAAATCCGGAGATCAAACGAGCTGTATGGGCACGATCTATGGTGGCAGAACGATATCCAAAGATGTTCCAAGATGATGAATCCATTAAACTTGCGGCAAAATTAAATGTATCTCATAAAGATTTTAATGCGATGTATCAGGAATATGATCGTCTTGTTAAGATTGGACGGATCGTAGAGATTGACAAACGGGTAAAACAGTTTATTATGAGGTATGCAGATGGCGTTATTGTAAATGTCGGAGCTGAGTTAGATACCATGTTTTCCCGCATGGATAATGGCAGGATCCGATGGTATAATGTAGATATGCCTGAAACTATGGAACTGCGGCGCAAGATGGTGGAGAGCAGGGACCGGGAGCAGAATATCGGCAAATCAATCCTTGATTTTTCATGGCTTGACAGTGTGAAGAAGAAACCAGGTGAAGCAATCTTATTTGTATGCTGTGATGTAACGAAGTATTTTACGGATAAGAAGCTGCAGGCGTTTCTGAATGCGATATGGGAGCGGTTTCCGGGTGCTGAGGTACTGTTTGATGTCAAGAATTCCGTTGGCAGAAAACGGGCAAATCTGAAAGTATTAACAGGAAAGAAGAAAGGTTCGTTTATAAAAGTAAGTATCGATAACTGTACCAGCCTGATGTATGACTGGAATATTAAGTACAGAGTACTGTATGACAGGGCAATCCTGAATCAGGAGGATATCACAGAGATGTTTTCTTCTGATATAGCAAGAAAATATCGTCATGCGATCAGACGAAAATATGATAAGATCATACAGCTTCGGTTAGGTACGGAACGAATTGAAATATAAACGGCTTGTGACTGACATGAGAGAAGCAGACAGAAGAAAACAATTAGCAAAAAGAATGAAATATGCAGTGTGCATCTGTGCAGGAATTGTAATTGGAATCATTGCAGGAATCTGTATTGGTATTGATTATAATAAGACAACCAGGTCGACACCTGCCTTGTACACGGAAATGGAACATGGCCTTGAACTGACACCGGGAGAACTGGCAAATCTGATCTATGATAATTACTGGAATTATATCAAGAAGAGTTACATCATCGTAGGAGATGATAAAGAAACTGCACAGCTTTATAAGATCAGTAGTAAGGTAGCCAGACATAATTATGATCTGGAACGGTTTCAACTGGATGATAATGGTTATATGAGTTATTCGGATGATAAAATCAAGCATGCAAAGCTTGGAATCGATGTATCCAGTCATCAGGGATCAATCGACTGGGATCAGGTAAAAGAGGCAGGCATTCAATTTGCAATGATCCGTTTGGGATATCGAGGATATACACAGGGGGGTCTGGCATTGGATGACAGCTATGTGACGAATATAGAAACAGCTCTGGAAGCGGAAATGCCGGTTGGGGTATATTTCTATACACAAGCAGTAAGCTATGATGAAGGAGTAGAAGAAGCACAGTATGTACTTCAGAATATCGCAGATTATAAGATCAGTTATCCGGTTGTAATTGATACGGAGAAGATGGAAGCAGAAGGTGCCCGCGCAAACGATATTTCAAATGAAGAGCGTACCGATGCCATCGTTGGTTTTTGTGAGACGATAAAAGATGCCGGATATACACCGATGATCTATGCAAATAGAAACTGGTATGCGCAGAATCTGGATATGGATCGATTGGGTGATTACCAGCTCTGGCTGGCACAATATTCCAATGTACCCGATTTCCCATATCTGTTTACCGGCTGGCAGTACACCAGCGAGGGAAGCATACCGGGAATCTCAGGATCCGTTGATATTGACGTCTGGATGAAATAAAGAACTTTAAGAAATAAGAATATTGATATAGTACAGAATCCATCTGCTTTATAACAATACAGAGCAGATGGATTCTTGTCTATGATAAAAGATAAAATTAAAACATCCATATTTTATAATACAGATAAATGCTGTAAATAAAGATATGGATGTTTTTTATGTGATAAATCGTCTTATTTAATGGTAAAGGTTACGTTCTGAACCTTGCCGTTCTTTGACCAGATGGTCAGGGTATGTGTACCCTTTTTCTTAACGACAGTGTTCTTTTTAACTGTCTTGCCGTCCAGTTTCATCTTTACAAGGCTCTTGCTGTTGGATACTGTGATCTTCTTGCCGGCTTTGTAAGACTTGTTGTTTTTGACAGAAGTTGTCTTTGCTGTTTTTGTAACCTTACTGGTAGATGCGTAGAAGTTTTTCTTCTTGCTGGCATCCCTGATCGTCCATGAAACGGTCTTTGATTTGTTTGAAAGCTTACCGTTTGTGGTCTTAACCTTATTCTTAAATGAAATCTTTACATTCATGTAGAATGACAGGCTGTCAGTAAGATCGTTTTTCTGAAGCTGTGCAGCGTCGGCAAGTTTTGCAATTGTAAGATTACTGCCTGCTGTAGAAGGATCCAGTGTAGCATAGAAGAAATTCTTTGTCAGACATACATTTGTGTAACCTGCAGATGAAAGTAAATCTTCGATATCACTGAGTTTCTTGTTTTTTACAGTCATGGAGAACATATGGTAGGTAACACCATCGATCTTCTTTTTTGAATATTTGGCACCGGATCCCTTAAGTTCATTAATGAGCTCCTTTTTTGTCATTTCAGACATGCTGGCAAGTCCATCCAACATTTCATCATCATAACCCTGTTCAATCGTACAGGTTGCTTTGGTGGCAGAGGTGAGTTTTACGGTTGTGTTAATAGCAGAACCACAGCCGGTCATCATCAGACCAAAGATGCAGACACACAATGCCAAAAGTACGTGTTTCATTTTTTTGTTCATAGATACCCTCCTATAAAAAATTTTGTCTACAGATTCAGTCTATCATCCGCGTTTCTTAAAGTAAAGGCAAATTCCGGATTTTGTAGCTTAATAAATCTTATCTGTGGTATAATCCTTGAAATGAATAAATAATTTCATATATCAGAAACATGAAAAAGAGATTATTATCATTGACACTTGCAGGAATTTTAGCAATCGGAGCTTTCACAGGATGCGGCTCTTCCGGTAGTGATACAAAAGATACCAAAGAGGC
>OGPK01002833.1_pt1 | contig 10581 bp, 7 predicted proteins | sample 1552921 | NCBI WGS metagenome assembly OGPK01 (sample SAMEA2580264, study PRJEB22360) | human gut metagenome | biome: human gut; feature: human-associated habitat; material: faeces | place: Denmark | collected 2008/2010 | reverse complement strand
TCACCCGTATATGCCGACCAGAATGTAAAGGTACCGGTTTTCCCAATATCCGTCACTTCTACTTCAACATCATTATCTCCCATTTTTACAGTTTTTACTTGTATAAAACTAAACCCTTCTTTTTGTGCAATATATCGGGCTCTTTCAAAAAGTTTTTTTCCAATGCCCATTCTATGATATTCCTTTCTGACACCCATAACTGCAAGTTCAAGTGTATCTTTCCCCGTTTGTGAAAGATATAAAAAACCAATTGGTCTATCCTCATCATAAGCACATACAAATTTTTTCCCACAACTGTCCTTTATGTATTTCTCTCTTCCCTCCGGTATTTCAAACCACTCTGGAAGAGCTTCTAAAATTCCCCTTGTTATACACGCTTTCTGTTTATCCTCGAATATTTCTTCTATATTCATTTTTGCTCTCCTTCAATAGTTCTACACACCTCCCATAAGCACTTTCACAATTTCGCCTATATTTTCTATGATATAATCTGGTTTTTCATATTCTTTTTCAACGCTCTGATATTTTGCAAATCCCTGACGTACCCAAATCGTTTTCATACCTAGCTGTCTTGCCGGAGCAATATCATTTTCAAGTCTATCCCCGACCATTATTGCATTTTGTGGATTACAGCCAGCCTGCTCAAGCGCTAACTTAAAGATTCTCAAATCCGGTTTTTCATACCCCGCTTCTGCGGAAGCTGTGACAACATCAAAATAATGCAAAACTCCCCAATTATGTAATCTCTTTTTTGTCCCCGCTAACTGATTTGCAATAATGCCCAATTTATATTTGCCTGACAAAGCTTTTAGCACATCTTCTGTTCCTAAATAAAGCCTTTCTAAACTACTGTCCCATTCCGGCAAAGTGACTCCGTAAGCCTGTGCCGCCTGTTTTATCGGTATAGGACTTACTTTTGCCGCCTGATGCACTTTTTCCATAAATTCATCACGTTCCAAGCCCTTCGCACTTATCACGTAACTGCATCTGCTTTCATAAACATCCGATTCATCAACCAGTGTTGAACCTACATCTAAAAACACCCATTTTATCTCTCTCATCCATACCCACCTCCTATTCCTCGAACTATTTCATCATAAATCCACCAGATAACTGACTGAAAATTCAAATTTCGCTCTAACAGTCAACCTTTTTTGCTGTCTTCGTTGACTGCTTTTAAGCTTTTTCTTAACAAGGTCAACCTTTTTCGCCGCGCCCATTGACTGCTTTTAAGCTTTTTCTCAACTAGGTCAACCTTTTCGCCCTTTTTCGTTGACTTGAATCCACAATATTGAAAAACCAGTCACCCCCAAGGTACGATTGAGATGACTTATTTGGCAAAAACTTGTTTTTAGGTCAACTTTCTTGCAAATATCGTTGACTTATTTTGCATTTTTTGAAATAGCAGTCATCCCATCCCCAAATTCTACTTATTCGCCTTTATAAAATTCACGAATCTTATCCATGCGCGCGGTCATTCCGACGAAAAGCCGGTCAACAAGCGTAATGGCTGCCATGGATTCTACCACAACAACCGCACGAGGCATAATCACCGGGTCATGGCGGCCTTTAATCTCGATTTCTACGTTTTCGCCATCGCGGTTTACGGTTTCCTGCGGCTGGAAAATCGAAGGCGTTGGCTTGAATGCGGCGCGAAGCACAATATCATCACCGTCGCTCATGCCGCCTAAAATTCCACCGGCAAAATTCGTATGTTTTTTCACCTTGCCGTCCGCTCCCATATAGAAACCGTCATTATTTTCGGAACCACATTTATCAGCAACGGCAAAACCAGCGCCGATTTCAACACCTTTTACCGCACCAATGGAGAAAATCGCTGCGGACAGCATAGCATCCAACTTGCCAAAAACCGGCTCTCCGATTCCTGCCGGCATGCCGCTGATTACACATTCAATCATGCCACCAACGGAATCATGCGCCTCCATTTTTTCTGCCAGATAATCTTCAGCAAGAGAAGACTTTTCCAAATCCGGCATGCGCAGCGGACTCTTTTCAATGTTCTCCAAAGACATCTTTTCTTCCTCGCATACAAATGGTCCAATCTGCTTTGTGTAGGCAGTTACGGTAACTCCAAGCTCGCTTAAAATTTTCATAGCAATAGCACCGGCTGCCACGCGGCCAATAGTCTCACGCCCGGAGGAACGTCCACCGCCTCTGTAATCGCGGAATCCGTACTTGGCATCAAACGTAAAATCCGCATGGCCCGGGCGAAATACGTTTGCAATGTTGGAGTAATCACCGGATTTCTGTGAGGTGTTCACGACAACCATGGAAATCGGTGTTCCGGTTGTCTTTCCCTCAAACACACCGGACATGATTTTTACCTTATCGCCTTCTTTGCGGGGCGTCGAATATTTCGTCTCGCCCGGTTTTCTTCTGTCGAGACATTTTTGTATATCCTCTTCAGAAAGGGAAATGCCAGCCGGCGCACCATCGACAACAACTCCTACTCCCTCGCCATGAGATTCTCCCCATGTCGACACGCGAAACACTTCTCCCCATATTGAACCTGCCATACGACAAACACTTCCTTTCTCTACATTTCTTCATTGAACTTTTCTGCGTTCTATTGTATAATAATTTTACAACAATTGAAAGGAGATTTTTATGTTTAGTCAGTTTTTTGGTCAATATTTATTAGATAACCAGAAAATCACCGCTGAGCAATTTTCCTCCTGCATGAAATACATTAAAGACAATCGCGTCAAACTGGGGTTAATTGCAGAGAACGAGGGGTTATTAACTCGCAATCAAGCGAATGAATTGAATTATTTGCAAATGCAGACAGACAAACGTTTTGGTGATTTGGCTGTGGAGAAGGGTTACTTAACGGAAGCAGATGTAAATTATCTGCTTGGTCGCCAGGGAAATCCGTACCTGATTTTCATTCAGGGGCTGGAAGAAAACGGCATTATGAGCCGTGATGAAATTGAGACAGCTCTTGATGCATTCCAAAAGGAGAATGGTTTCTCCGATGAAATTTTAAAAGCAATTCAGGATGGTAATATCGAAGGTATGATTCCTGCATTTGTTGATGCGAAAGATTCTCGTTACCAGTCGTTGATTGGTCTTACATTAAGAAACATTGTACGTTTTGTAAGTTCTTACATACGCATCGAGAAGGGACAGTTTGTCACCTCTCACAGTGCAAAGTATATTGCTTACCAGCATACAACCGGTGATTATGATGGTTTTCTTGGTTTCACCTGTGATGATGACAGCATTTTAGCGCTTGCCGACGGTTACGCAAAAGAAACTTTTGATGCGGTCGATGAAGACGCTTTGGATTCGGTTTGTGAATTTACAAACTGTGTCAACGGACTGTATGCTACTGAATTAAGTTATCAGGATACAACCATCGATATGCAGCCGCCGGAATTTAAATTTGATTCATCCATTGATGGAGAAGGCGAGTTCTATGTATTGCCGGTTTACATTGACGGCAAACATTCAGACCTTATTGTAAAATTAGGCTAGATAAAGGAGATTGGAACTATGGCAAAAATATTGATTGTTGACGATTCCCGTACGTCGCGTCGTATGCTTCGCAACATTCTCGTCGAGAATGGACACGAAGTCATCGGGGAAGCAGAGAATGGTCAGATTGGATTTGAAAAGTATATTGAATTAAAACCGGATATTGTAACACTGGATATCACGATGCCGGTTCTGGACGGTCTTGGTGCATTGAAGAAAATCATTGCTTATGATGAAAATGCACACGCAGTAATGGTTACTGCTGCCGGACAGAAAAACAAAATGGTGGATGCCATTAAATTAGGCGCAAACGAATTTGTTCAGAAGCCTTTTGAGCCGGACCAGATTTTGAGCGTCATAGGGAATATTACAAAATAATAACTATTCAGGACACAAGGTGTAGAAATGAATGAAACGTCGTGCTTGCACGTAAGAATCATTCATTCCTACACCTTGTGTTCGAATAGGGCTCTCCACCTCAAAATGAGCATTTTTAGCCTTGTCAAAGGCGATATAGAACACGAAGTGTTCGAAATGCGAATTGATAGGTGGAGAAGTCCTGAATAGTTATTATTTAGCTAATTCTAAAACTGTTTTTTCGCTTGTTTCTCTGATTGATACCAGTTTCTTACCATCCACACAGATACGGCGGCAACGAATGCGAGTACAACCATATACACAATCTTAGCGACAAGTGCCGGTGCATAAGTATTTAAAATCACGTCGGTAAACCGGATAAATACATACACAATGATTGGCGTAAGCCATGCGGCAAGTCTCTTCTTTTCCAAATAATTCTTTCCAACCAAAAAGGCAACGCCCATGTAAACAAGTACAACTAAAATGTTGCGGACGGCGTCCAAATATAACGATGCGGTAGATGTCGATAAAATACTTGCTTTTGCCATATCAGTTCCGGTAAATGCTCCTACGTTAATCCGTATCGCATAATAAAGCTGGAATCCATAAGTAAGAAGCGCAGCTCCAAGACCAAAACCAAGTCCTACCGTTGTTGAGCGGTACAAGGAACGCTGCTTGGTGTTTGTCAAATAAACACCCCAGTACAATCCTGCTGCAACAAAAACACTGCCCGCAAGTGCTTCAACAAACGCAACCACAACCGCATTTCCACCGGTCGCATTTAAAACATCCCGCATTTTCGTAAGTGCAAGAAGTCCTAAGAAACTGTAGATAATTTCCTGCCAGAAATATCCCATGATTCCGTAACCAATGGCTCCGAGCATTCCACGCTCCACTTTACTGGACTGTTTCCATAAGATATAAAAAGGAATCAAAACGGCAATCAGTGGCAGCAAAATTGCCATCACATAGCCCATCATTTGTCCTGTTGATACCATAGTTTCCTCCTTCTCAGTGAGTCTCTCTTTTGTTAGAATCCAACACGAATTCTCGTAATAAATGTATCAAACTGAGAAATGGTTTCGTTAAATTCTTTTTCAGTCATGGTTCCTGTCAAAAAACCAAATTCATCTGCAATTCCACCATCTACCGGTGTAACCTCTTCAAACAAATCTTCTGCTTTTGCTTTTTCACTTGCGCCGATGCGGACGAAGAAACGGTTTTTCATTTCATCCATCGGAGCAACTTCCTGTTTTTCATCTTCCCAGATTGTCATCACATTGACATTCATATGTTTTACTGCATCAACCACATCCGATACAACTGCGCTTGCTGTTGCCTCTTTTCCGGCACCTTTACCATAAAACATAACATCACCAAGCATGTTTCCTGTCACACAGATTGCATTAAATACATCATTCACTGCGTACAGCGGATTGTCTGCCTGAATCATCTGTGGTGCGACCATTGCATACAATTTATTTCCTTCTTTACGGCTTGTGCCAAAGATTTTAATAGCAGCGCCAAGGGCTTTTGCATATTTGAAATCTTCTGCCGTAATTTTGGTAATTCCTTCGGTATAAATATCCTCGTAATCCACCTGCTGTCCGTATGCTAAAGAAGTCAAAATCGCAATCTTACGGCAGGCATCATATCCTTCCACATCTGCGGTCGGGTCTTTTTCTGCATAGCCAAGTTCCTGTGCCTCTTTCAAAACGTTGGCAAAATCAGAACCTTCCTGTGCCATCTTCGTAAGGATATAGTTTGTCGTTCCATTTAAAATACCATTAATCTGCTCGATTCGGTCAGCAGTCAGACTCTGGTTTAACGGTCTGATAATCGGAATACCACCGCCGACACTCGCCTCAAACAAGAAGTTTACCGTCTTGCTCTTTGCGATGTGCACAAGCTCTGCTCCATAAGCAGCCACTAATTCTTTATTGGATGTACATACACTTTTTCCGGCTAACAAAGATTTTTTCACAAATTCATAAGCCGGTTTCGTTCCGCCCATGGTCTCTACAACAATATCCACTTCCGGGTCTTCTAAGATAACATTAAAATCATGTACTACTTTGGACTGAATCGGGTCGTCCGGGAAATCACGAAGGTCTAATACATATTTCACTTCAACTTCCTGTCCGGCTCTCTTTGCAATAATTTTTGCATTTGTCTGAATCACCTTAACAACACCGGAACCAACCGTTCCATAACCTAACACTGCAATTCGAATCATTTTTTCCTCCATTTCCAAATCAAAAGTCTTACTCTTCGCTAGACTCTTCACTTTTGCTTTTCAGCACTTTATCAACTTCCTGCCACTCTTCTTTTGTGAGAAGGCTTCCCGGATTAATACTAAGAATCAACCGTCCCTTGTGGTTTACCACAAAGTCGGCATACGCCGTCTTTTTCGTGTGCACAAGTGCCGGGAAATCCTGTATTTCATCGCCATCCGCCTGAATAATATTCGCAACACCATCCACTAAAACGGCTGCTTTCCCCTGCGGCAGCTGAAACACCAGATACTTGGTCTCCCCTGTTACGGGCACCGGCGGCAGAACCAGTTTCTTTTTCAGATTTAGCAAAGGAACCCACTCATCACGGATTGAAACAATGCCTAAAAAGCCATCGGAAAGCCCGGGCTCCTTTGCGTATTCCACGTAATTTTCAATTCCCTGTATCTCGGAAACATCTGCTCCGTATTCTTTGCCACTCAAAAAAAATGTAACGACTTCTTTCATACCTTATCCCCTTCTAACTGTTAATCCATTTCAAATAGGCATTCATAAACATGTCAATATCACCATCTAATACCGCAGAAACATTTCCGGTCTCTGCATTGGTCCGATGGTCTTTTACCATCGTGTACGGCTGCATAACATAAGAGCGAATCTGACTGCCCCAGCCAATTTCTTTGACTTCACCACGGATATCGGATTCTTTTGCAAGATTTTCCTGTTCACGCAAAATCAAAAGTTTCGCTTTGAGCATCTGCATCGCTTTATCCTTATTCATATGCTGTGAACGCTCATTCTGACATTGTACCACAATACCCGTTGGAAAATGGGTAATTCGGATTGCCGATGACGTTTTGTTGATATGCTGTCCACCGGCACCGCTCGAACGGTACGTGTCAATTCGGATATCATCATCTGCGATTTCAATATCAATATCCTGCTTAATATCCGGCATGACGTCACACGACACAAACGAAGTCTGTCGTTTTCCCGCCGCATTAAACGGTGAGATACGCACCAGACGATGAACGCCGTGCTCACTCTTTAAATAACCATAAGCATTATCTCCTTGAATTTCCAATGTGACGGATTTCAGTCCTGCCTCATCACCATCCAGTGAGTCTAAAACTTCTACGGTAAAGCCGCGTTTGTCTGCCCATTTCTCATACATACGGCACAACATACTTGCCCAATCGCAGCTCTCTGTGCCACCGGCTCCTGCATGCAGGGTAAGAATCGCATTCTCGGCATCATGCTCACCGGTAAGCATTGTTGTAATTCGTAAATCTTCAAATTCCTTCTGGAATTGCACAAACTCATTTTCAACTTCCGGAACCAGTGACTCATCCGCCTCTTCATTCCCCATCTCAATCAGCGTCATAATATCGTCATACGCCATGCTGAGTGCATCGGCACGTTCAACAATACTCTTTAAGTCCTTTAATTCCTTCATATCCGCACTTGCCTTCTCGGCATCGTCCCAAAAGTCAGGTGCTTCCATATTTCTCTCAAGTTCTTCAATCCTTAACTTTTTCTCTGCTAAGTTAAAGTGAATCCCTTACTTCCAGAAGTGGTTTTTCAAAACTGCTCAATTCGATTCGGATGTTATCCAATTCAACCACAAAATCACCACCTTAATTTTTTATATGCAAACGCAGTTATTCACTGCTTATCTGCCACAACAATATTTGTATTTTTTACCGGAACCACATGGGCACGGTGCATTTCGGCTGATTTTTTCCGATTTGCGGACAACCGGTGCATTTGCCGAATCATCTTTATTGGTTCCTGTCACTTCAGCAACCTGCTCACGCTCAACCTTCTGCTCGATGCGGACATGCATCAGCATCTTAACCGTCTCTTCACGGATGGATTCTGTCATATCGTTGAACATATCATAGCCCTGTAAACGATACTCGACAACCGGGTCTCTCTGTCCAAATGCCTGAAGTCCGATTCCCTGACGAAGCTGATCCATATCGTCAATGTGATCCATCCAGCGGCTGTCCGTTACTTTCAAAATAATGACACGCTCAATCTCACGAATCTGCTCCGGCTCCGGAAATTCTGCTTCTTTTGTCTCATACAGACGAAGAGCCTCTTCTTTCAAATTCTGAATCAATTCCTGTTTTGAACCGCAGCCCTCACCGGTAATCGGTTTAACCGGAATCATCGGAATGAGAATTTCATTCAACTCTTTCAAATTCCACTCGGAAGGTCCTTGGTCATCGCCAATTACCATATTGACATATTTTTCAACCAGTTCATCAATCATGCTGATAATGGTATCACGCATGTCATCGCCATCGAGTACCTTGCGGCGCTCTGCATAAATAATCTCACGCTGCTCGTTATTAATCTGGTCATATTCCAACAAATTTTTACGGATTCCGTAGTTGTTACTCTCAATCTTCTTCTGTGCACGCTCAATCGCTTTATTCAGCATCTTGTGCTGAATCTGCTCGCCTTCCGGCATACCAAGCGAATTAAACATCTGCATCAGATTCTGGGAACCGAACAAACGCATCAAATCATCTTCCAATGAAATGTAGAATTTCGATTCACCAGGGTCGCCCTGACGTCCGGCACGACCACGCAGCTGATTATCAATTCGGCGGGATTCATGACGTTCCGTACCGATAATCTTCAAACCGCCAAGTTCCGTTACACCCTCGCCCAGTTTAATATCCGTACCACGTCCGGCCATGTTTGTCGCAATCGTAACTGCTCCAATCTGACCGGCATCTGCGATAATCTCTGCCTCAAGTTCATGGAACTTCGCATTCAATACTTTATGTGGAATTCCACGTTTTTTCAACAACTGTGACAATTCTTCCGAAGCGTCAATCGTAATCGTACCAACAAGTACCGGCTGGCCTTTTTCATGACTTGCCGCAATATCCTCAACAATCGCATTCAATTTCTCGCGTTTTGTTTTATATACGGAATCGTTGTGGTCAACACGCTGTACCGGCAGGTTTGTCGGTACTTCAACAACGTCCATGCCGTAAATCTCACGGAACTCTTTTTCCTCTGTGAGAGCGGTACCGGTCATACCACATTTCTTATCATATTTATTAAAGAAGTTCTGGAATGTAATTGTGGCAAGAGTTTTACTCTCTCTCTTCACTTTTACATGTTCTTTTGCTTCAATTGCCTGATGTAAACCGTCCGAATAACGTCTTCCCGGCATGATACGTCCGGTAAATTCGTCTACGATAAGTACCTGGTCATCTTTTACCACATAATCCTTATCAAGGTGCATCAACGCATGTGCACGAAGTGATAAGTTTACGCAGTGCTGAATCTCTAAGTTTTCCGGGTCGGCTAAGTTTTCCAAATGGAAGAAACGCTCTACCTTTTTGATACCCTGCTCGGTAAGGTTTACTGTCTTTTCCTTTTCATTAGCAACATAGTCACCGGTTTCGTTATTATCTTCTTTCATGATAATGTCCATCTTGGACAATTCTTTTTCAGTACCTTTTTTCAACTGGCGCACTAAGTTATCACACGCCTCGTAAATCTTTGTCGATTTTCCGCTGGAACCGGAAATAATAAGAGGTGTTCTCGCCTCGTCAATCAATACCGAGTCGACCTCATCGACAATGGCATAGTGTAAATCACGCTGTACTAACTGCTCTTTGTAAATAACAATGTTATCACGCAGATAATCAAATCCCAGTTCGTTATTTGTCGCATATGTAATATCACAGTTATATGCTTCTCTTCTCTCGTCATTGTCCATGCTGTTCAAAATAACACCGACTGTCAGACCAAGAAATTCATGAATCTGCCCCATCCACTCTGCATCACGCTTTGCCAGATAGTCGTTTACTGTTACGATATGAACACCTTTTCCTTCGAGCGCATTCAGATAAGCCGGGAGAGTAGATACGAGCGTTTTACCTTCACCGGTACGCATCTCGGTAATACGTCCCTGATGTAAAATGACACCACCAATCAACTGTACACGAAAATGTCTCAGTCCGATGGTTCTCTTAGAAGCCTCACGTACAACCGCATACGCTTCCGGTAAAATGTCATCCAAAGTTTCTTTATCTGCTAAACGTTTCTTAAACTCTGCCGTTTTGCCACGAAGTTCTTCATCAGATAACTTCTCCATTTCTGGTTCAAGTGATTCAATTTTGTCAACAATCGGAATCACACGTTTCACTTCACGTTCACTATGTGTTCCTATAACCTTACTAAATAATCCCATTTTGTCACTCTCCAATTATTTTTTTAGCATTTTCTCGCTGCTACATGCCATACATCCTAACAAGAGACGTTACTGTCTCAATATGGTATTTTATCATTAGTCGGGGGAGAATGCAACCTTTTCTATTTCTTTTCAGGGTTTGTCTTTGTTTGTGACAGATGTTCGCTTAATTTTTTCAGTTTCCGTAATTTAGAAGAAATGCTTTGTGGATTGTGGGTTTTGAGTACGTCGGTATGTGGCACTGGTAGTTTCAGTGCCCATACCGCT
>OGPK01002828.1_pt1 | contig 10610 bp, 10 predicted proteins | sample 1552921 | NCBI WGS metagenome assembly OGPK01 (sample SAMEA2580264, study PRJEB22360) | human gut metagenome | biome: human gut; feature: human-associated habitat; material: faeces | place: Denmark | collected 2008/2010 | reverse complement strand
GGGTAACAACTTCTGGAGAATGTTGTTCCTGCAATGGGTTGAAATGACTATCTGTTACCTTGCGCGCAAGTCCGGCCATGGTGTCGGCAGCAACTCGTCTATGGACACGTCGAGTACCGTGGCCAAGGCGATAAGTGTTTTGGCGGTGGGATTCGCCGGGCGATCGGTTGATGCGCCTCCGCCCTCGAGCCGCTGGTATTGCAGTCGTGACATTCCGGCGTCGTATGCCACGCGTTCTTGGCTGAAGCCGCGTTGTGCTCGGATTCGTCTGAGATTCATTTCGAACTCACGGGTGTACTGGGTCCAATCCATGTCTGCCTTGATGCGTTCAGCCATGGTTTCAGACAACAACTGTGCTACATTTATGTGGCTACATATATGTAGCTATCTGACTTAGGGGTAGAATGCAAGGGGTGGAAAAGGGAGATCATATGGGCGAAGAAAAGAATACTCTGGACGTGAGCGAGAAAAGCGGCAAGAAGCGCATTATCGCCGCCGTTGCTGCGGTAGTCGTGGCCATTGCAGGTGTTGGCGGCTACGCGTATGCGTCGAACAGTGCGTATGATTCCTATGAGTCTCGGGTTGAGTCGGCCAAGGAGTCTGATTCGAAGCTTGTGAAGAAGATTGCGGAAGCGCAATCCCTTGTCAAGGCTACGAAGGAGACGGACGTGCTTGACAAGACCACATTAACTTCCCTGAATGAGAGCCTTAAGGTTGGGGAATCCCGGAAGGGCGTTCCCGCATCATCGCATGCCGTCAAGTGGAATCTGTGGAGCGTATCCAAGGCCAAAACCATCGTCTCCAATGACATGACCGAAGCCAACGATTCCATCAACGCCATCGGCAAGGCCATAGGCAAGGTGGAGGCGTCCAAGACCGCCAAGCAGGTCAAGGACGCGAAGGATGCTCTCGACAAGACCATTACCGACGTGGAAAACCTGTACAAGGATTCCGAAGGCAAGGTGCAGGATGATAAGACGCGTGAAAGTCTGAAAACCGCCATCGACACGGCAAAGAAAATCGCCGAAAACGCAAAGTCTGACGTGAAAGCCCTGAACGCGCAGAAAGACGCGGTAGCGAACGCCGTTAAAAGCGTGAACGACTCCAAGACGGCGAAGGAACAAGCCGACGCGGAAGCCAAGGCCAAGGCCGAAGCCGAACAGTCACAGGCATCCTCAACTGGTTCGAGTGGAATGTATTCCAATTCCAACACGTATTCAGGGGGTAACGGTTCATACTCGAATACTGGGTATTCGTCATCGAACGGCTCCAACTCTTCGTCTAATTCGACGGGTAGTGGCACGTCCAGCGGCACTTGGGATTGGAAAAATTACAAGGATAGTGCCGGTGGCGGAGCTTCCCCAATGACCTCCAATAACTTCAGGGGATGCGACGGTACATCCTGTCATTTTGATATAGACGGCGATTCCCAAGGAAACATGTGGTGAAAGCTCTATTCAATTGCCTAACACATAACGACATTGGTCTTCTCCTTTTTGTGTGAACGATTCCAGTGTACCATGTTAAAAAGTATGACACGCCACCATTTCACATCATCATCACGCGGCTTGCGTTGACTTTGGCAAGACCCTCCTGTTCCCCATCATCGGCGTAAGCTGCCAATATTTCATCGGGCTTGAGCATAGTCGAATATATAGTTCCGCTCATGTTGAAGCGTTCTGCGAACCCTTTGGCGATTTTCAGGCTGGTCGTCCAACTCAAACCCAAATGCACGCTCTTGTCGATTTCCCCCCTGTACACTGTTATAGGCTTGTCGAACGTCTTCTCCAAAGCACCCTCTCCCCCAATGCAGGGCTTGGTCTGCTGGAGTAACTTGACGAGATGCCTGTCGAATTGGCGTGATGGGTATTCCTCGTTCTTTCTGACGTTCAATGCCGTCATGCGCTGGTATTGCTTGTCATGCAATTCTTTCCATGGGACGAGCTGATAGATGAGTTCCATTAGGGCTGTTGGTGCCAGTGCGGTGGCGTGGTCTATCTGCTGTTTGGCTTTGTCTGTTCTGCCTTGTTGTATGAGGGTTTTTGTGGGTGTGGTCTTGTCCCATTTGCTGATATGCTGTTCGACCATGCTGAACATGGAATCGTTTTCGTCTGAAAGGTTTTCAAAGATGAGTGGTTGGGTGTTTGCGGTTTCTCCTGTATTGGTGTTGAGTAGTACGAGTCCGTCGAGTCCTGTTGAGAGGTAGAGGTATGGACAGATTGTGGGGTGTTTGGCTAGTAGTTGTTGTATTTGTTCCCAGCTTAGCGGGATGCTGAATCTTTTGTCCCTGATGTTGTCGATGGTTTCCCAGTCTTTTGGTGTGGCGGTGTCTGCTTTGATTAGTCCGTGTTGGGCGAGGATTGTTGTTTGGTTTGGCATTTCCAACCTCCTTTGTGTGAACAATCCCAGTATATCATCGAAAGTGAGAAGACACGCTGAACACAACAAAAACAAAAAAGGCGCGAGAAGGAAACAACCCGCGCCCAAAAACAGCTCAGTGCTTGACATGCCGTTTCAAAGTATCCAACCAGTCCAACGGAAGATTCTGCGTCGAATCCAAGTCAACCGCATTCACGCGTCGAACCAGCTCCTCCGGCGTCACACAAGGAATATCACCCGGCCACATGACCCCATTCACATCCGGCACACCCTTATCGGAGGTTGGCACCATGCAGACAAGCCATTCCACTTCAACCGGCTTGCCGTGGAACATGAAATCCCACATGTCCCTCTGCCAGTTCATGTTCGCGGAAAGTTTCAAATCCGGACGACCATCCACACCGGTTTCGAACGCACGCTGGCTGACACTAATTCTCAACAGTTGGTCTGAGGTGAGGTTACGGTAGGCGGTATCCGCATTACCTTTATAATTCTTCGCATCCACGAACCACAAATGCGTTTTGCCCTGTTTGTCCTGTCCGGCAATCACGCAGTCGATATCCGCGTCAGTGAACTGGTGTCGCTCGTTCAGACCGTGCAACGACCAGAAGGACACCACGTTGGGACAGTTGCCGGTAATCATGTTGGCGAGGATTTGTTCACCTTTCTGGCCGGATTGAATCTCATTGGTGGTGAAGTTCGACTGTGATAGGCCGCCGCCCGGATTGCCGTAGAGGCGGTATTGGCTTCTCGCCTGTTGGATGTTGGCTGGGTTCATGGTGTTCCATAAGGGGTCTGGTTGACCCCCGCAGTCCTCGTTCACTAGCTTGTAACCGTGATAATTTGGTTGGCCGGGTTCGGCTTTGAGCAGATTGAAGACTACGCCTATCTGGTCGATGGTCTGATTGAGAGCCTGTTCAACTTCCTTTGCCTCATTCTGCTGACTCTGCCTCCTGTACTCCTCGCCTTCTTTTTCGGATACCGGCTGATAAAGACCATATGCGGCACACATGCAAAAAACACCAATGAGGATACGAGGAATGGCGATAAACGCGTTGATTAGGGGAACTTGCGAATGCGGATACCCGTACACGTATTTTCCGGTGAGTGACATGAACATGTCACTCAAACCACCGAGACCATTCTTCAATCCGTAAAAGAATGCGATACCACACACAGCACCTAATACGTTGACCATGGCGGTGGACTTTTTTGAGGTTTTAAACTGAGTGGAGAACAGGAACCATCCTCCCACGCCGCATACGAGTAGTAGCAACCATTGCAGGATGGATGATGGGACGAGTATTAATAGTAGGTATTTCAAAATTAGGTTTCCTTTCGGAGTGTGTTTCTTTTTAGCTAAAACATACTCCGAAAGGGTGCAAAAACCTATTTGTGGATTCGTTGGATGTTTAACTGATTTTGCCGAGAATTCTCCCGCCTCTTAGCGTTAGCGTAGGTGGGGGATGAATCGGTTTTCTTCTTATGCTATACTGGTATTCAGTCGTACATATCGGAAGTGAGGTGTTTGCAGTGAAACTCGAATCGAATCATCATTCAGTGTTCCTCATGCATTATCATCTCGTGCTCGTCGTGAAATACCGTCGCAAAGTGTTTGATGACACGATTTCCAATCGCGCACGGGAGATTTTCGAGTACATCGCGCCCAAGTACGGCATCACGTTGGAGGAATGGAATCATGACGTGGACCACGTGCATGTCCTGTTCCGCGCCCAGCCGAAGACCGAACTGTCGAAGTTCATCAACGCTTACAAGAGCGCCAGCAGCCGACTGCTGAAACAGGAGTTCCCCGGAATCAGACGCAAGCTTTGGAAGGAGTATTTCTGGAGCCGTAGCTTCTGCCTGCTCACCACGGGCGGCGCACCCGTCGAGGTGATACGCAAATACATCGAGAACCAAGGCGAGAAGAGCCGGACCCAAGCATGAAGACACATATCGCCGTGAGGTTCCGCGCCTACCCCACCGAAGAACAGGCGCGGCTGATAGACCGCACCATCGGCTGCGCACGCTTCGTATACAACCTCATGCTCGAAACCCGCATCGCCCACTATCAGACCACATGGGAATCATGCCGCCCCACGCCCGCCCTGTACAAGGACACGTACCCGTTCCTGCGCGAGGTGGACAGTCTGGCATTGTGCAACGCCCAACTCGCCTTGGAGAAGGCGTACAAGAGGTTCTTCGAGGACAGGAAAACAGGTTTTCCGAAGTACAAGTCGAAACGTCGGGGCAGGAAGACATACACGACGAATCTGTCCCACGGCAACATCGAATTGGATGACAAGGCAAGGAGGTTGAAACTACCCAAGCTCGGATGGTTGGCTGTCCGCCAACACAAGCGTATCCCCGACGATTGGAAACTGAAATCCGTCACCGTGGAGCATTGCCTTTCCGGAAGATACACCGCGACAATCCTTTTCGAGTACGAGACCCAAATACCCGAAAAAGTGAGGCCGGTGAAGACTGTCGGATTGGACTACGCGTCTCACGGCCTATATGTTTCCAGTGACGGGGAGCATGCCGAATATCCGGGATACTATCGAAAAATGCAGGACAAGCTCACCAGAGAGCAACGCAAGCTTTCCCATATGGTCAAAAGTTCCACCAACTGGCGTAAACAGTGCAAGCGGGTCGCCCGACTGTATGAGAAGACCGCCAATCAAAGACGCGACTACCAGCATAAGAAAGCCAACAGGATTGTCGCATCATACGATATGGTCGGCGTGGAGGCTCTGAGCATGAAAAGCATGATGAAGAAACCCGAGCCGAAACCAGACCCCGAACGTCAGGGACATTATCTTCCCAATGGTCGCAAAGCCAGAAAAGGTTTGGCTAAAAGCACGTCGGACAACGGGTATGGCATGTTCTGCACCATGTTGGAATACAAGCTCGCCCGCCAAGGCAAACGGTTGGTTCATGTGGGCAAATGGTATCCGTCCAGCCAACTATGCTACGACTGCGGTTACAAGAATCCTCTGGTCAAGGATTTAAGTATCCGCGAATGGGCGTGCCCATCATGTGGAGTGTTGCATGACCGTGACGTGAACGCCGCCCTGAACATCCGGGACGAAGCCAGAAGAATCGTCGAGCGGCGCGACTCGTAAAACAACGCGTGAACCACAGGGCATGTGGGGATAGCCTGTCGATACTGAACCCATTGGGGTTCTTGAGCAGGAAGCCCCCGCCTCTCATAAGGCGGGGGAGAATGTCACCGGTTGAACTCATGCCTCTTGATTGCGGAGAGGATTACCCCAACCACGGCAAGCACGATGACCGCGATGGCGATGATGCCGACCGTCACGCCTGTGACAGCCAAGCCTTGACCATCCTGTTGGACGGTTTTATTGGCGTCCACGGTCTTATTGTCGTTATCGTCCTTACTGGTGTTGGTCGTCTTATCCCCGGCGGGAGTGTTCACGTCGTTCTTGCCGTCGGAGGGAGCGCCCGTATCCTCGTTGGATTTGCCGTCATCCTTGGATGGCGTGTCGGTATCGTCTTTTGGAGTGTCCGGCTTGTTCGGCACGTCGGTATTGTCATCCTTCGGGGTTTCGGTCTTGTTCCCATCATCCTTGGATGGAGTGTCGGTATTGTCGTCACCCTTCGGAGTGTCCGGCTTGCTGTCGTCTTTGGACGGCATGTCCGTATTATCATCCTTCGGAGTGTCGGAACCGTTTCCGCCATTGTCGGTCTTGTTGTCGTCACCCTTGGATGGGACGTCCGGTTTAGTCGGCGTCACATCCTGCTTAACCGGAGTCCACTGTGCGACCACGGTCACATCGGAACCATTGTCCTCAACAGTGTTATCGGAATCGACCTTGACGCCATCAATCATCCAACCGTCAAACTCATAACCGTCTCGGGTTGGAGCCGTGTCGGACACGTCGGTCGGCAAGTCGGAATCCTCATACTGGCCGTCGCCACCGTTCATGTCATAGCGGAGCACATGCTTCGCCTCCCATTGCGGATACAGGGTGGTGTTCTCCGGAATCGAAGTCACGGTCTCGCCCGGCTTGTAGGAGTCGCCGGTTCCGTCCGGGTTGGTGGTCCAGACGGTGAAACGGTAATGGTCTTTAGCGGGCTGGGGCACGACGAACGGAGTGGTTTCGGTCTTGTCCTGACCGTCCAGCTTCACCTCGACGTGGCGGGTGGCGGGAACGTTGACGCTGTTGCGGTGGAATTCGCCGCCGATGGTCACGTTCTTGGCGATAATCTGCCCTTCAACGTTCTGGGACGCGTCCACATTGGCTTCTGGGGCGAGAATCACGGAAGAGGATGCGCCAGCGGTGCCGACGTTGCCGTGATATTGTCCGTCCTTGGCTTTGGAGTCGGTCAGATTGTAAATAACACCCTTGTCCGTCCACTTGGCGTATTCGGCGTGATTGATACCATCCACGTCCAATTGGGGCAGAGTGATATTGCCCGCGCCTTCGGCATCAACGTTCACGACGAGACGGGTCTTCTCCCCCAACGTGGCGGTCACACGATTACCTTGCAGTTCCTTCGCGTCAATGTTGATATGAGCGACATCACCGTTGGCGTCGATATGACGCTTATTCATGTCGGAGAAATCATGGGTCGCGTTGGCTTCCGGAGTTTTCGACCACTTGGCTGACAGGCTGGTCATGCTCTTTTCCATGGCCTCCAAGTCAAGGTATTTGACGGTCTTGGAGTCCTTGAGCACTCGTTCCGACTTCGGAAGGCTTCCACCGGTCTGCATTTCCAGCTTGTTGCCGTTCACCGTCCAACTGTTGCCGTTGTCGGTCTGTCCGATGGTGTTGGACTGTCCGAACACGATTTTGGAGTCGGCGGGCAGACTGACGTTGATGTTGCCGTCAACCTTGTCCATGTAGCTGACTTCCGGCTCGTCCCCGCCGTTGGCGTGATTGCCGAAGGCTGCTCCGATGTAGGCGTGTTCGGTGGCGATGTTGCTGTTTGTGTGCGCGTTGAGATGGATGGAGTCGAAGCCGACGAGACCGAAGTTCGCCGCCTCACCCAAGTCGCCGCCCAACAGGTCAACGGTTTCATCAGCCGTGAACATGTTGGTCTTGTCCACGATGATTGGGTTGCCGACCTCTGCGGCCAATGCCACGTTTGCGGAGACGAGCATGGATAGTGCGGACACTGCCGCGATGAAGGGAATTTTCCCTCGGAGTTTGTTTTCCAAATCTTTTCCTTCTGGTTTCTTACTGTGTGTGGATTGGTTTTGTGCTCTTGTCTACTTCACTCTTCCTCCCTTTCTTCCGAAGGCTTGTAATTGTACTTGTCGAGCAACCTGTGCAGATGCTCGGCGGCACAGTCAAAGTCGTTCAACGCGCACGCAAGCGCTTCCCGGGTGCTTTCAGGAAGAGAATCCATCACGTCGGAAATCATTGAGGCGGAATTGGTGGCATTGTCGGATGCGAGGGCGATGACGTCTAAGTCGTCGGAGGATGGTGTGGAATCCTCCTTGGTTTTGACGGTCTCATACTCGAATCCGGCTGGTGCGATGGGCTGTTCCTCCGGCTGGAATCCGTGGACTTCAAGCCAATGGTTGAACAGTTCTTCCGCTTCCTGTTCGCCTACCTTATCGGGACGATTCTGGATGAAAGTGTCGTAAATAAGCTTGGTGGTGACGTCGGTCATTGTTTGGTTTCTTCTTTCTTATCGGTTTTCTGAATTGTCGGTTTGTTTTCGGTCGGAACTGGATTGGCCTGTGTGGAGGTTCGTTCTAATCCTGACCGGAAGTCTTTCAGCAGTGCTGAGAATGATGTGACACCATCTGCCTTCCCCACGTTGTCACCGGCTGTGAGCTGTGGATACTGTTCTGGAGTGTTGGAGATGGTCTTCACGTCATCACAGTGTCTTTTCGCATATTCAACCGCGCGTTCCGGCGAAGCCCCCTTGGAAAGGGCGTAGGTCAGTCCTCGTCGGAATCCCCATGCGGTGTTCGCGTCGGTGATGCCGTCCGCGTCCAGCATTCGGCTGATTTCGGCTGGCGACGGCACTCGGCTGAGCCGTTGTCTTCTGACCATCTGGTTGAGGTCGCAGGGGGCTATCCAAGCGTCTCTGGACGAGTGGGTTTTGAAGAACTCGATGATGGCTTGGCGGGCTTCGTCGGCTTTAATCGTATGGTCGATTTCGTTGACGAAGTTATCCACCTGCACGTCATCCAACGGCTTGTTGCCGTAATGACTGTTGATTTGAGTCAACAGCGCGATGGCGCACGGGCGTTCGAAGGCGCGGGGATAATGCTGTTTGCCATTACCGGCCTGTGCCGTGGTCAACGTTCCTTGTGTTGGAGCCTGTGCTGTCATCATTCATCCCATCCGGCTTTGGCAATGGATTCTTTCAACATGTTCATGTTGTGCTCGTATCCTTCCTCACTACGGGTCTTACGTCTGCTCTGACCGTTCCTGTTAAACTTGTCGGCATTGAGAAGCCAATTGTCAAAGGCGCGGTCGAAGTCCAAGTATTTCTTGCCATTGGAATGGCTGTAGTTGTAGAACTTCTCGGCTTCCGTGTCCACGTCGATGTTCAGTTCATTGGCTCGGTCGATGTGCTTCTGGTTCGGTTTCCAATCCTTCGGCACCATCCGCTTATAGTGGCGGACTTTCGGTACTTCCTCGTCTGGAATCAGTGGGGTCACTTCCTCCTGTTGGGGATTTTCCTGTTCCACTTTGGCGGAAACCAAGTCTTCGGGGTTTCCCCAGATGGGGTCTACGTCGATTGTCGGTTCCTCATTGAGGAAAGCTTCCTTCTCGGCTTTTTCCTTGGCTTTGCGTTCGTTTTCCTCGTCCTTCTCCTTACGCCAGTGAAGCAACTGTTGGATGAAGAGTCGGTCAGGCGAAAGCGGAGCGGCCTTGAAACCGTTGTCACGTTCCACATACAGGCGTGAATCGTACACTTTGCGGAACAGGTCAGCTGCTTGCAAAATGGTCATCTTGCTTCCACCACCCAAATCCTTGTACAGTTTTGATGCTTTCTCGGTCGGAGACCAGTCTTCGGGCAGTGGATGCCAGAACCAAAGCTGTTGAGGGATTTCATCCCACGACAAATACTTGGGTTCCCCGTCATCATCCACGTCGATTGGAGCGTCGGAATCGTATTGTGGCAGAACCTCAACCTGTTCCATGGTCATCGGCTCCTCGAACGGAGGCTCCATGGTTCCGTCCATCAGCTCGACCGGTTCGGGTTTGTACTTGCGGGGACGGCCACGACGACGCTTCGGTTTGTCTTCTCCTTCCGGAGGGAGTGGATTCTTGCGTGGCCGTCCACGACGCTTCCCGACGGGCTTGTCTTCCGCTTCTACGGGTTCCACGCTTGAAGTTTCGATATCGTCCTGCTGAACGGGTTCTTTTTCCTTTTTGGAGGTGGAATTATCCGTCTGGGAGGTGTTTTGAGAATCATCCTCGACGGTTTCCGTGTTTGAATGCGGCTCCTCATATTCGTCGGAGTCCGCGTTCGGCTCGCTGAGGATGTCGTGAATCTCCTCCCACTCGAACGGGAAATGCTTTCCCTGTCGGAGGGTTCGGTTCAGTTCGCTAACTAGGATTCTGCGCAATCTAGGGCTGGCGGTTCCAAGGTATGCGGATTCGATGGTTCCCGAGTCCGCCGTGAAGTCGATATGGTCGAGAAGGAGAGCTTCTTCAGTGTTTTCATCGACGACCAGTAGCCCTTCGTTCACGAGTTCCCGGCCCGCCTGTCGGAATAGGGCTGGGGTGTTTCCGCGAGTATAGGCGTTGATTTTTTCGAACGTCCAATCACATACGCCAAGAGCATTGGTCTTCGGATGTAGTTGGAGTGTCATCCATAGGTGCTGTCCTAGAATGTCCAAATTCGTGAAGTGTTTATCCAAGAGGATTTTCTGGTCTATTGTCTTTCTCAAAACGTTCCTTTTGGTCTGGTTTTTGTGCTCCGGCTTATGTTGTGTGGACGGGTTTTACTTATGTTGTGTGGACGGGTTTTATTTTAGTCATACTGGGCGCATTCACAAAATCGGGGGTGTGTCCTTTTGTTTTGAGATGGGGTTATGACTTCGGGTTTTGTCTGGGCGGCCAGCCTGTCGTTTCACGAGGGGCACATATATTCTCTTGTCTTGTTTTTATACATATACCTTTCCTGTCTTTCAAGATGAACAAGCGTTCGTATTTACAAACAATAGCATATAAAAATATGCTGTCAAATCTAAAACCAAGCGTTTCGTATTAAAAACCAGTTATCATAGAGAACAT
>OGPK01002825.1_pt1 | contig 10622 bp, 7 predicted proteins | sample 1552921 | NCBI WGS metagenome assembly OGPK01 (sample SAMEA2580264, study PRJEB22360) | human gut metagenome | biome: human gut; feature: human-associated habitat; material: faeces | place: Denmark | collected 2008/2010 | reverse complement strand
AGAGCAGCCGAACGCCGTCAGCGTCATAGTGATAGCGCTTGCGTCGACATGCGCGACCTGAGCCAGGAAAGGCTCGATATAGCTATAGCTCGCGTAATAGCCAGTTGCCATGAACACCGTGACCACATAGAGCGCGATGAGGAACGGGTTCTTGAGCAGCTCGGGCAGCTGCTTGAGCGTAAAACGCTCGCCCGCTGGCATGGCAGGGAACACCGTGGCCTGATAGACGACCGCGACAGCAGACAGCGCTCCGACCACAGCAAACGTCATGCGCCAGCCCACGGCCAGGCCAATGGCGCGGCCGAGCGGCAGGCCGAAGATCTGTGCGATGGAAGAGCCCGTGGCGATCATGCTGATGGCGAGCGCCCCATGGCGCGTGTCAACCAGGCGCGACGCCATGATCGAGGCGACCGACCAGAACACGGCATGCGCGCAGGCGACCACCAGGCGCGCGCAGACTAAGATGGGATAGCTCGGCGCCAAGGCGGACAGGAACTGGCCCAGCGAGAACACGGCGAGCACGCCGATCAGCATCCGCTTGAACTCAAAGCGCGAAGCAAACACCATGAGCGGCAACGACAGCAGCATGACGCCCCAGGCATAGACCGAGATCATGATGCCAGCTTGGGCCTCGGTGAGCGAAAACGATGCGGCGATGTCGGTCAGCAGGCCGATGGGCATGAACTCCGACGTGTTGAACACGAACGCGCAGCAGGTGAGCCCGATGAGCGGGAGCCACTGCTTGAGCGTGATACCGTCTTGCCTTGCCTGACTCATATATAACGTCTCCAATCATTTTGAGCGGAGGCGATTATATAGCAACGGCCCCGCATCCGTCAGTACAGATGCAGGGACGCAATCAACTCAATACACAGAGGTTGCGCCGTCAATTAATAGCTAAGCCAACCCCAGCAATATGCCCGCCGAATGCACGACAAACGCCACGATCCAGGCGACCGTCACCTGAAACGCGAATACAGCCACGGCATAGCGCGCGCCCAACTCGCTCTTAACGGCGCCGATGGCTGCCACACAGGGCGGGTACAGCAGCGTAAAGACCAAAAACACGTAGGCGGTAAACGGCGAGAACATGGTCGACAGTGCCGCGGGCGAGGTCGCGCCCAAAAGCACCGTGAGGGTCGAGATGACACTCTCCTTGGCAATGAGTCCGGTGACGAGTGCCGTCGAGGCGCGCCAATCGCCAAATCCGAGCGGCGCCAGCGCCGGTGCGATAACGCTACCCAGACCGGCAAGCAGGCTCTGCGACTGGTCGGCAACCACGTTAAAGCGGATGTCGAACGTCTGCAGGAACCAGATGACCACCGTAGCGGCAAAGATAATAGTAAAGGCCTTGGTGATGAAGTCCTTGGCCTTATCCCATGCCAGCATCACCGTCGTCTTGACGCTCGGCAGGCGGTAATTGGGAAGCTCCATGATAAACGGCACCGGGTCGCCCTTAAATGCCGTGCGGTTGAGCACCAAAGCCGCGATGCAGCCGACCACGATACCGATCAGATAGAGCGAGACCATGGCGGGAACCGTCGCCTGCGGGAAAAACGCCCCGCACAGCAGACCGTAGACCGGCAACTTGGCCGAACAGCTCATGAACGGTGTGAGCATGACCGTCATCTTGCGGTCGTGCTCGGATGGGAGCGTACGGGTCGACATGATAGCCGGCACGGTGCAGCCAAAACCGACGAGCATGGGCACGAAGCTGCGGCCCGACAGGCCAAAGCGACGCAACACCTTATCCATGACAAAGGCTACGCGTGCCATGTAGCCGGAGTCTTCCAGAATGGAAAGGAACAAGAAGAGCACGACGATAATCGGCAGGAAGGTCAGCACACTGCCCACGCCCGTAAGCACGCCGTCGACAGCCAGCGAGCGCACCACGTCGTTGGTGCCGAACGCCTTGAGGCCTGCATCGGCCGAAGCGATGATGGCAGCGATGCCGTCCTCCATAAGTCCCTGCAACGCCGCGCCGATCACGCCAAACGTCAGCCAAAAGACGAGGCCCATGATCACCAGAAACGCCGGAATGGCTGTGTAACGACCTGTCAGGATGCGGTCAATCTTGACGGAGCGCACGTGCTCGCGGCTTTCGTGCGGCTTGACGACGCAACGCCCGCACACGTCGCCGATAAAGCTAAAACGCATATCGGCCAACGCAGATAGGCGGTCGGTGCCGGCCTCGCCCTCCATCTGGGTAATGATGTGCTCGATAGCGTCGAGCTCATTGCGATCCAGGTGAAGCGCCTCGGTTACCAGCTCATCGCCCTCGACCAGCTTGGTCGCCGCAAAGCGCACCGGGATGTGCGCCGTCACGGCATGGTCCTCGATCAGGTTAGCAATACCGTGGATGCAGCGATGCAGTGCACCACCGTCCGGACCGTCGGGCGCGCAAAAGTCCAGGCGACCAGGACGCTCGCGGAACCGTGCCACGTGCAGGGCGTGGTCCACCAGCTCGCCGATGCCCTCGTTGCGGGCAGCGCTAATGGGGACAACAGGCACGCCCATCAGGCTCTCGAGCAAGTTGACGTCTACGGCGCCGCCGTTGGCGGTCACCTCGTCCATCATGTTAAGCGCGATGACCATAGGACGGTCAAGCTCCATGAGCTGCAGTGTCAGGTACAGGTTACGCTCAATGTTGGTGGCGTCAATGATGTCGATGATGGCGTCCGGGCGCTCGTCGAGGATGAACTGACGACTCACGACCTCTTCGCCTGTGTACGGCGACAGGGAGTAAATGCCAGGCAGGTCGGTAACGCTCGCCTCGGGATGGTTACGGATGGTGCCATCTTTGCGGTCGACCGTCACGCCGGGAAAGTTACCGACGTGCTGGTTGGAGCCCGTCAGCTGGTTGAATAACGTGGTCTTGCCGCAGTTTTGGTTGCCGGCGAGGGCAAAGTGCAGCGACGCGCCCTCGGGCACGGCCGTCTTTGCCGCACGGGGCGAATACGTTCCCTCGCCCAGGGCCGGGTGCTCCGTCGTGCCGATTGCGGCGTTAGCGCGCGGACCCGTATCGGTGTCGTGAATACCCACGAGCTCGATGCGAGCGGCATCGTCCTTGCGCAGTGTCAACTCGTAGCCACGCAGGCGGATCTCGAGCGGATCGCCCATGGGGGCGTACTTCATCATGGTGACTTCGGTGCCCGGCGTTAGACCCATGTCCAAAATATGCTGTCGGAGTGCCTGATCGTCCGATGCCACCGATGCGACAACGGCGTCCTTTCCAATCTCGAGTGTATCGAGCTTCACGTCCGTGTTCCTCCCCCGGCGCCCACAGGGCGTTGTATTTACGTTAGCCATGGCTAACCGTTTGCCATGGCTAACCAATTTTAACCATGCATGATAGCGCTAACATGCAACGATGTTCAATCGACAGATCGGTGCAAGGGGGATTCTGGGCCATTGCTTCCCAGACGGGCCTGCTGCGGAAACCGAATCCCACTCCGGAGCACCTAAACGGGATGGGCTTTCCGGTTGAGGCATCTAGCGGAAACTGCAGCCCGGAATCTGCTCTCGAAACGGGACGCGGTTTCCCCGAGGACCGAAACAGCCGCCCGCCCCTCGACAAAATGATCCGTCCCCTCCGTCGCATGCGGAGCATCCAAGGAGTGTCCCAGGGTGCCGACACAATAGGAACGTCCCCAGCTGCCGGCAGCATTTCGCCGCAACAGCAAAAGCCCGCGCTGGCAACAAATGTCACCTGCGCGGGCTTGGTGGGCGCTCACAAAGGCACGTTACAGAGGCCCACGTCAGTTATGGATTACCGAACGGCACCGGCACGCGATGCCTCCGTCGGCTTACCAAGCGATGAAGCTTGCCGCAGTCTTAGACTATCGGCGCAATGCCGGCAAAGTGCAGATACAGCGAAATGATTGCCACGACAATGACCACCGCTGCGATCAGCTTGTCGTGCAGATGCGGAAGCACCGGTTTACCGCGGCCTCGCTCGCCCAGCATATAAACGGGAATGGCCGGAGCAAAAAGAATCGTCGTGATCATAACGCCCTGAAGACCCGTCGACCACACCAGGAACAATGTGTAGATGAAGCCGAGCGTACCGAAGAAGCGGGCTTTGCCGACGCCGGGCGCATGCGGCCCGCCCAGATGCTCGTTCTTCCAGCCAATCACCATGTAATAGGCAGCCGAGCAGACATACGGAACCAGAATCGTGTTGACTGCGCAGCTATAGAAGAACTGGTAGGTGCTCGCCGCCACATACGACACGATCAAGAAGAGCTGCGTGATGCCGGAGCTCACGAGAACCGTTACCACCGGGGCGTCGTGCTTGTTCGTCTTGGCAAACGCCAGAGGGAAGGATCCCTGGCGCGCTGCCTCGAACGGCGTCTCGGACGCAATGATGACATAGCCCAGCAGCGCGCCGACCAACGAAAGGATAACGCCAAGGTTTACGATGGCAGCACCAACCGGACCGATTGCGCACTCGAGAATTCCCGCCATGGAGGGCGTTGCAAGCTGTGCCATCTCCTCGCGCGGCATAATGCCGAGTGACAGCATCGAGATGATCAGATACAGCGTGAATACAGCCGCAAATCCGAGCGCCGTCGAGCGACCGACGTCACGCACGTACTTTGCACGGCCCGAGATAACGACTGCGCCCTCGATGCCCGTGAAGACCCAGACAAGGGCGATCATGGTCGAGACAACCTGCTCGCCAAAGCCAGGACCAGCCGGCTCTCCCCAGAAGTTGTCCATAAAGATATCGACGTTGAACTTACCCAGGAGCACGATACTCAGCACAAAGAGCCCCAGCGGCACCAGCTTCGCCAACGTGACGATCGTGTTAATGCCCGCAGCCTCCTTAACGCCACGAAGCACAAGGGCGGTAAGGAACCACAAAAACACGCTGGCGCAGACGATAGAAAGCAAGTTGTTACCCGCGCCAAACGCAGGGAAGAAATAGCCCAGCGCGCTAAACAGCAAGAGCGCAAAGCTCACGTTGGAAAGACATGCGCTGATCCAGTAGCCCCAAGCGGAGTTGAATCCAATGTAATCGCCAAAACCGGCCGCAGCGTATGCATAGATGCCGCCGGTCAGGTCGGGACGGGCCTGAGACAAACCGTTGAACACCATCATCAGCGCAAAGACGCCAATAAAGCAAATTCCCCACGAGACGATAACCGCACCGGTATTTGCCCCGCCTGCTGCCATATCGCCGGCAAGCGAAAAGATGCCGCCACAAATACTGGCGGTAATGACCATCATGGTCAGACGAAAGAGATCGAGGCCATTAGGGTCGATAATCTCTTCATTTTGAGCTTTAGAGGCCATTGTATGTGCACCCCCTTCATCATGTGATCGAACGAAAGATGGCCCGGACGTCCCGAATCGGGTGCCGGGCCATCGGTCAAGCGATCATCAGACTGTTACAGCTATCGCGTTAGAAGCGCAGCGACAGGCAAGAAAGGCCGCCGTCGACCTTGCGATACTCGGAGGTGTCAACGACGAGTGTCTTGTAGCCCAGATCCTGCACGGCCTTGAGCACAGTCGGATAGCCCTCGGCAACGATGACCGTACCGTTGACCCAGATGCAGTTGGCGCCGTACGCCTCGTCCTCGGGCACGACGATCTTGTTGTACTGGGCAAAGTCGGGCTTATCGATGAACTCACCAGAGACGAGCATGTTGTTGTCCTCGATGTAGTTAACGCCCGTCTTGAGGTGCAGGACCTCCTCCAGCGGAACCTCAGAACCCTCGAGGCCCCAGCCCTCGAGAATCTCACAGAACTGGCGGATGCCCTCTTCGTTGGTACGAGCGGAGCGACCGACGTAGAAATGGTCACCGACCATCATGACGTCGCCGCCGTCGAGCGTGCCCGGAGAAACGATGTGCTTGACATGCTCGTCGTCAAAGAAGCGACGGACGGCCGGCTCGATCTCGTCCTTCTCGCCGTTACGGCTATCGGCGCCGGGGTTGGTAATGATGGCGCCGCAGCGAGTGATAACAGCCGGATCTTCGACGAAGCAGCTGTCGGGATACTGCTCGAGTGCCGGAAGCACCGACACGTCAACGCCGCACTGCTCGAGCGCATGCTCGTAATCGTAGTGTTCCTCGATGGCGCGCTCGTAGATGGGCTGGCCAAGCTCGGGGGCACTCGTGATGCCATTGCTCAGGGACTTGCCGGGGCGGCGGATGATGACGTGGCTGAACTTGGTCATGATGATCCTCCTTGGATCTCTTAGCAGAGAGCGGGACTTCTTCGCGCCCGCCTTCCTTTCGATGGCTTTATCTTAGGGCGGTTTTCCTGTTTTGTATATTGTATACAATCCTGAACGGTAGGTATTCTTCGGTAAGCGTATTCTTACGTATCGGCGCTAAGTAGCATGATTTAACTGGTCGTTCTATAATTCAACTGAGCTATTCAAGTGAAACGTATTTGCTTTTAGAAATATACCGTTAAGGAACATAGGCTCATGGAAACGCTCAGAAGGCCCCTGAAAGACCACGTATACGACTACATTTCGAGCCGTATTGACGCCGGCGAGCTTTCGGCCGGCGACCGGCTGAGCGAGCAAGCGATCTGCGACGCCATGGGCGTGTCGCGCACGCCGGTCCGCGAAGCGCTCATCCAGCTCGCAAGCGACGGCTATCTGGACAATCTCCCCCGCCGCGGATTCCGCGTCCGTGGGTTCGATCAGCAAAACGCCGTTGAAGTCTTTGAGATTATGGGGCCGCTCGACGGGCAGGCCGCATATCTCGCCTGTCCGAATCTAACTGACGACGATATTACGCAGCTGAAATTTCTCGTCGGCTCCATGGACCTCGCGATCCAAGGCGGTCTCATCCGTAAGTATGACGACATTCAGCGAGACTTTCACCTTACATACTTCAACCGCTGTGGCAACGACCGTCTGCGCGATATGATCTCGCAGCTCGAGCGTTGCTTTATCAAGCGCGATTACGAGACTGTTGACCAGGAAACGGCGTGTAAGCTGCTCAATAAAGCCAACAACGAACATGCTCATATTCTTGAGTTGTTCGAAGCACGAGATGCAATGGGCGTGCGCGACTACGTTCGCGATGTCCATTGGAACACGGAAAACGCCCAGTTCACCGTCTGGTAGGAAAGCAACAAGGGACAACGTCGGTCTTAAACCTTGGCGCCAGCACTGCCCAAACTGATCCGTTTTCCTCCGTCCCCGAGGGGTCATTCTTTTGGCAGCCAAGACAACACCGATATTTTGACGCCGACAGCAAAAGCCCGCCAGAGCGAGCAAGGTGCCTTGAAACGAGGCGGCATTGACCTTCTGGTCATGCCGCCGAAGTTGAAAGGCAGATTGCCGCTCTGGCGGGCTTGCAGCGTCGAACTGTTACGCGGTTTGGTAAAGCCGCGTAACTAGAAGCCGTGGCGCTCCAGGAAGCGGAAGGCTAGGCGAATCCAGGGACGGACCGCCACCTGCTTGTCCTCGTTGTCGACCGCGGTGTTGGCGTTGCCGAGCGAAAGGCCGTGACCACCCTGGTCGAAGACGTGCATCTCGCATGCAACGCCCTCCTCGGCCATGCGCTGCGCAAACGGGTAGACCTGCGCGATCGGCGCCGTCTTGTCGTCGGACACGCCCCACACAAAGGTCGGTGGCATCTGACGCGAAACATGTGTGGTAGGGCATATGTCGGCCAAATGCTCGTCAGTTGCCTCGCCGCCCGTCACCATCGACAGGTAGTCGTTGAGCAAATCGCGCCCCGTCTTGCCGCCCGTCTTGGGCACACGCAAGTCAATGCGCGGATCGCGCGTCTGCATGTCACGCACATAGGCAAAGTCGAGCAATGGATAGCCCAGCACCACGGCATCGGGACGAATGTCGTCCGGACGCGCCCCGGCAAGTGCCGCGAAGGGGCCGGTCTTCCACTGTGTTGCCAGCGAGGCGCAAATCATGCCGCCAGCAGAAAAGCCCACGACGCACACGCGCTTAGGATCGACATGCCACTCGTCGGCGTTGGCGCGCACCGTGGCGACCATCTTGGCAAGATCTGCCTGGGGGTGCGGAAAGCTCACGTCACCCGTAGAACTCGTGACATAGTTGAGCACAAAGGCCTGGTAGCCGCGATCCAAAAATGCAAACGCCACCGGGTCCTGCTCGTGCGGAGCGATATGCGTAAACCCGCCTCCGCCGCAGATGATCACCGCGGGGCGGCGGCCATTCGGTTTATCGGGCAGCGGCTCGGCACCCAAATACGAAAACGTCGCCGGATAATCCTCGGTCGGCTCCTCGCCCCACAGCGCATGGTTCTCGACAATCATATGTGCTCCCTTCGCGCAAATTATGCGCCCTTGTTTTTCGCCTTCAAGCGTACCCCACTTGAACCCGTGGCGCAGAAACACTCCGGCAATAAGTTTCCCTTCAACTGATATATCACATAATCCCAGTTCAGAGGTATCGTTGAGCAGCGTAGAATAGGGGCGTTGACCAAGCCGCGAAACACATGTGAAATGTTTCCGGCAAACCAAACGCGCGATATGCGCCTATTTAAGTTGGAGGCAACTATGGGTCTGCTCGATTCGCTTAAGTCCACCTTCACCTCGACCGGCGAGGCGTCCGTTCCGCCCGCAGCAAGCTTCGCTACCCGCGAAGGCGTCATCTATGCCCCCGTCAACGGCGTGCTCGTCAACCTGAACGAGGTTCCCGACGAGACGATCGCCTCGGGCATGCTTGGCCAGGGCTATGGCATCGAGCCCATTACCGGCACCATCTATGCGCCCGCCAACGGCCGCATCGGTGCCACCACTGTCACCAACCACTCCATCGGCATGATTACCGAGGACGGCCTGCGCGTGTTCATCCATGTTGGCCTGGGCACCGTGGAAATGAACGGCAAGGGTTTTGCCCGCTTTGTCGAGATGGGCGATGTGGTCAAGGCAGGCCAGCCGCTCATCAGCTTCGACCGCGAGGCCATTAAGGCCGCTGGTCACGAGGACATCGTGACCGTCATCGTCTCCGAGCTCGATCGTCTTAAGAGCATCGACCATGTCGGCGAGTCTGGAACGCTTATCGGCGGCAACCCGCTCGTCAAGCTGGGCGACCCGCTGCTGGTTGCCAAGACCAAGTAGCCAGGCCCCGCGCCACACAGCCAAAAGGCACCTCGTCAAGCGCCCGCGACCATTTGGCCGCGGGCACTTTTCGTTTGAAAAACCATCTCGCCAATGCCTTATCTGTATAGCTCAAATGAGCCGAGCTGCTAGAATATCGAACTGTATGGATAACTATCATTCAACCGTTATGGGAGGATACGTGAACCGCACCAAAATCGCGCAGCTCTATGCCGATGCCGAGTCGCTCGGCGGCCAGACCGTCACCGTCGCCGGCTGGGTCAAGTCCGTCCGCGACATGAAGAACTTTGGCTTTGTTACGCTCAACGACGGCAGCTGCTTCCGCGACCTGCAGGTCGTCATGAACCGCGAGGCACTCGACAACTACGACGAGATCGCCCATCAAAACGTCTCGGCCGCACTCATTTGCACCGGCACCGTCAAGCTGACCCCCGATGCGCCCCAGCCTTTCGAGCTTTCTGCCACCTCCATCGAGGTCGAGGGCACGAGCGCCCCGGATTACCCGCTGCAGAAGAAGCGCGCAACCGTCGAGTTCCTGCGCACCCAGCAGCACCTGCGCCCGCGCACCAACCTGTTCCGCGCCGTGTTCCGCATCCGCTCTGCCGCGCCTGCCGCCATTCACCGCTTCTTCCAGGAGCAGGGCTTTGTCTACGTCAACACCCCCATCATCACCACGAGTGACTGCGAGGGCGCCGGCGAGATGTTCCGCGTGACCACGCTCGACCCCAAAAATCCGCCCCTCACCGAGTCCGGCGAGGTCGACTGGAGCCAGGACTTCTTTGGCAAGCATGCAAGCCTCACCGTGTCCGGCCAGCTCAATGCCGAGAACTTTGCCATGGCCTTTGGCGACGTGTACACCTTTGGCCCCACCTTCCGTGCCGAGAACTCCAACACCACGCGCCACGCCGCCGAGTTTTGGATGATCGAGCCCGAGATGGCCTTTGCCGACCTGAACGACTACATGGATAACGCCGAGGCCATGCTCAAGTACGTCCTCAAGGACGTTATGGCAACCTGCCCCGACGAGCTCAATATGCTCAACAAGTTTGTGGACAAGGGTCTGCTCGAGCGCCTGGACCATGTCGCCAACTCCGACTTTGCCCGCGTTACCTACACCGAGGCCGTCGAGATCCTGGAGCAGGCAGTCGCTGCTGGCCACCAGTTTGATTACCCCGTGAGCTGGGGCATCGACCTGCAGACCGAGCACGAGCGCTTCCTGACCGAGGAGCACTTTAAGCGACCGACTTTTGTGACCGACTACCCGGCCGAGATCAAGGCGTTCTACATGCGCATGAACGAGGACGGCAAGACCGTCGCCGCCGCCGACTGCCTGGTGCCCGGTATCGGCGAGATTATCGGCGGCTCCCAGCGCGAGGAGCGCCTGGATCTGCTCGAGGCCCGCATCAAGGACCTGGGCATGAATCCCGAGCAGTACAAGTACTACCTTGACCTGCGCCGCTACGGTTCCTGCAAGCACGCCGGCTACGGTCTGGGCTTCGAGCGCTTGGTCATGTATCTGACCGGCGTGGGCAACATCCGCGACGTGGAGC
>OGPK01002819.1_pt1 | contig 10634 bp, 9 predicted proteins | sample 1552921 | NCBI WGS metagenome assembly OGPK01 (sample SAMEA2580264, study PRJEB22360) | human gut metagenome | biome: human gut; feature: human-associated habitat; material: faeces | place: Denmark | collected 2008/2010 | reverse complement strand
GCATTTGCCGCCTCGCTTTTTAGAAGAGCGTCTCCTGATACGCCAGCTCCACCTGCCCGATGGAGCGCATCTGGGCGGCGTTCTCCGCCGTCAGCGCGTCGCAGATGGCCATCTTCCGGATGATGTTCTGCACCGTGATATCCAGCGCCGTTCCCGCCCGGTAGTCGGCGGGGAAGATAAAATCCACCCGCCCCCTTGCCAGCAGCTCCTCCACGCCGGTACGGTTGGATTCCTGATACACGGCGATAGCCTGGCCGCCGTAGGAGCGCATCATCTTCATGCAAGGCACGTCAGAAAGGCCGTCGCCCACGTAGATCATGTTGGTAAAGGGGATCCGCTTGCTGTCGTCGGGCATGGAGTCGTTCAGCTTCTTATCCTCGCTGACCTCCAGCACGCCCTTGTTGATGCGGTACACAAACTGGGTCTTGTTGGTGAAGTTGACGTCCAGCTTGGGCCAGCAGGCCGCGCCGTCCCGATAGTAAAACTCGCAGGCGTAAATTTTCTTGAAGTGATGGGCAATGCCGCTGCCCTCGATGATCTCCTTCAATCCGGAGGACAGCACGTAGTGCTCCACCGTCACGCCCAGACTGTCGCCAAAGGCATCGATCCGGTCGAACCACTCCCGCACGCCGGGAAACAGCTCGATGGCCTTGCCGCACTGCACCAGATAGTCCCGGTTCAGGGTTTTGCCCTGGGCCCGGCACTCCTCGATCATGGTGTACATATAGGCCAGCAGGCCGTCCATCTGGTTCTCCCAGCCGAAATTGTTGGCCTTCTGCCAGAATTGCGCCGGTGTATAGCCCAGACTGGGGATAAAGGAATAATCCTCCATGTCGGTGGTGCACAGGGTCTTGTCAAAGTCGTACAGCAAGGCGATGATGGGTTTCTGGTTCATGGATTTTTCTCCTTTTGGGTAAAAAAGCGGCCGTAGGCCGCTTTTTCTGTCTTATTCGCCGGTGTAATTGCGGCCAAACTTCAGCTCGTCCAGACTCAGCTTGAAGTCGTCGGAAATGGGCGTCTCCTGCGGAGTGGGCTGCTCCGAGGCAGTCTCCGGCTCCGTATGCAGAACGTCGTCCAGATGCTGCATGATATCCTGCTGGATCTCCTTCACCTCGCCGGCAGGCGCGGTCTCCTGATGGGGCAGCTCCATCTCCGGCAGGGAATTCAGGAACTCCTGCTGCTGGGCGCACAGCTCGCTGCCGTGGCGGACAAACTCCGCCAGACTCTGCTTGGCCATGGCCAGCTTCTCCTCGGCGTCCTGCTTGTCCTGCTCCAGCTGCGCCAGCTGGGCGGCGTGCTGCTCCTTCGCCTCTTTCAGCAGGTTCTCCTTTTCGGTCTGAGCCTCCTGCACCAGCTTGGCGGCCATCTTCTGAGCCGTCAGCAGCGTGGAGCGCATGGCGTCCTCGGTGGCGCGGTATTCCTCCACCTTTTCCGCCAAGATCTTCAGCTTGGCCTTCAGCGTCACGTTCTCCTTATACAGCGCCGTGTAATCCTCGGTCAGCGTGTCAAGGAACTCATCCACCTGCGCCATGGCATAGCCGTTGCCGAAGCCGGAGGACTTGGGAAATACTTTTTCGGAAACTTCCTGCGGTGTCAACATGGTATATCCCTCCATCTATTTCTGCGCCCGCTTACAGATACAGGCCGTTGTTTTCCAGTTCGTCGATCAGGTCGCCCATGATATCCACGCTGTAGGGCGTGATGATATAGGTATTGGCGGCCACCTTCTTGATCTTGCCGTCGCCGGCATAGGCTACGCCGGACAGGAAGTCGATCAGGCGGCGGGCCACGTCCTTATTGGTGGACTCCAGATTCATCACCACCGTGCGCTTTTCCCGCAGGTGGTCGGCGATCTCGCTGGCGTTCTCAAAGCGCTCCGGCTTCACCAGCACCACCTTCAGCGCGGCGGTAGCGTGGATATTCACTACCTTGTTGTGGCGCTCCTCCGGCTGGCGGCGCTCCTCGCGGCGGTCGTCAAAGATGCTTCTGCTGTCGTTCTTTTCAGGCTGTTCCAGCTCCTCATCCTCGTAATCGTAATCCTCGTCGTCATACGGATGAATGATCTTCTTGATCTCGTCCATGAAACCCATTTGAAAGCCTCCCTGTTGTGTATTTTCAGTGGTTGTTTATTTCTGATAGTTGCGTGCGCCGAAGATGGCGGAGCCGACCCGCACCATATTGGCGCCGCAGCGAACGGCGTCGGCATAGTCGCCGCTCATGCCCATAGAGATATATTCCCATTTATTATCGTACATTTCTCGGCTTATGTCAACAAAAAGACGATGAACTTTCTCAAAATATGGTATATTTCCGCCTTTTTCCACCGCAACAGGTGGTATCGTCATCAGGCCCCGCACCCGAATGTGGGCCAGACCCTTGGCGTAGGCCGCCGCCTGTGGCAGCTCCTCCGGCGCGAAGCCGGACTTTGCCTCCTCGCCGCCGATGTTGACCTCCAGCAGCACATCCTGCACCAGCTCCATTCTGGCGGCCACCTTTTCGATCTCGTCCAGCAGCTCTTTAGAGCCCACCGACTGAATCAGCGCCGCCTTGCCCACCACCTGCTTCACCTTGTTGCGTTGCAGGTGGCCGATAAAGTGCAGCGGCGCACCGTCGTAAGCGTTCTCCTTCAGCTTTTCCGTCATCTCCTGCACCCGGTTCTCGCCCAGCGCGTCGATGCCGGCGGCGATGGCCTCCTGACAGGCGGCAGCGTCGTTCATTTTGCTGGCGCCCACCAGCGTGATATCCTTGCCGGTGCGGCCCGTTTCACGGGCGGCCGCGTCGATCTCGGCGCGAATGCGGGCAATATTTTCTCCAATAGCAGACATGGAAGTTTCCCCTTTCTATATATTTAAGCTGCGGCGAAGCGCCGCGTTGTTTATCCGATCACCTTGCCGTCGCTCAGGTCTGCCGAGGTGACGATCACCTCGTCGCCCTGCCGCAGCATGCTGGAGTCATCCTCGGCGGACACCGCCTCGGTCAGCACGTAGCCGTCGCCCTGATAGACCACCTTGACGGGCTTGAATTTGGCCCGCACACCCAGGCGGCAGTACACACCGGTCACGCCCTCCTCGTTGACCCGCAAGGCGTTGGACGGCAGGCGCAGCCCCTCGTAGGTGCGCAGCACCAGCGTGGCCGACTGATGGCGCATCAGCGTGGTCTGGGCAATGTATTTCTCGCTGTGCAGCAGCAGGACACGGTGCCCGTTCTCGCTGCGGGAGATGCTGTCGATGGTCATTCGCAGGTCGATATTCAGTCCCTTGGCAAACCGCACCGTCACGGTGGAGCGGCCCTCCAGCTGCTCCGCCTGGGCGTCGGTAATGCTGGCGGCGTAGTACCAGGTGTCGCCGTAGATCAGCTTGCCCACGTTGGCGCTGTCGCTGCTGACGGGCTTGACGCTGTTCAGCTTGCTGTATGTCAGGTCGTCCTTCAGGAAGTCCAGCGTCAGCACCGACTCATAGCCGTCGCAGGCGGCGGAGTAGATACCCGCCTCCGGCGCGGTGATAGCCGTGCCGTTCAGAGAGCTCTCCAAGTCGCTGATGGACTGCTCCGTGGCCTTGATCTCCGCCTCGATCTCCTCCTGAGAGGATGAGGTAAAGTCCCGCTTCAGCACAGCGCTTTTCAGGGCGGAGACCTCCTCGTCCGCGCCGCTGTACTCCCCGCCGGCGATGGACTGCCGCAGGGTCAGGATGCCGCTGTTGATGGTGGAATCCAGCTTCAGCGCCGCGTCCGGGTCCAGATAGGAGATCAGGGAAAAGGACAGCTGCTCCAGCCGCAGCTGCAGCGCCTCCAGCTGTTCCACACGGGTCAGCGCGCCGCTGTCGGGATAGGCGGTGGCCATGGTCTGGTTCTTGCCTACCCGCTCGCCTTCTGACAGGCTGTGGCCCAGCGTGGCGGCGTCGGAGTGGAACGTCTCCTCCTCCCGCACCAGATAGCCGCTGATCTCGATAGTCTGTTCCTCGACAGAGGCGTAGACCAGCGTGGTATTGATGGGATCGGAGAAATACCGGTAGGCCTGCACGGCGAAATAGACCACCGCAGCCGCCAGCACCACCACGGATAATATTTTGAAAATCGGTGTGGATGATGATTTCATATCCCGCTCCTTGTGTATATCTCTTGTGCTGTGTGTTTGCAAATATCCCGTAGGGGCGGATGCCCACATCCGCCCGCCGTTGGTGTAATGGGTTCTTGCTGTCGCTTGTAGGGGCCGACGACTCTGTCGGCCCTATCGGTGGCTCGGATGTTTATCGTCAGGGCGGACAGAGTCGTCCGGCCCTACGGATCCGGCTGGCTGTTTTACATCTCCTCCGTCTCCTGAAAGCTCACCGCTCGCGCCGGGGCGATGGTGGAGATGGCGTGCTTATAGATCACCTGCTGGCGGCCCTCGCTGTCCAGAATGACCACAAAGCAGTCAAACCCGGTGATGGTTCCCCGCAGCTGAAAGCCGTTCACCAGAAACATGGTGACGGGGATCTTCTGCTTCCGGGCCTGGGCCAAAAATACTTCCTGAAGATTATTTGTCTTTTGCATAGCGTCCTCCTATGTATCTTTTTTGTACGGACGCTATCTCTATAGGACAACCTCCGCCGTGATTCAGCATAAACCACGGCTATGGAGATATTCTGTCGCTTTTTGCAATCCCTCCGGGAAATTTGGTTGCCGCTGCCAGCGCACCCAGAAAATATCCGGATTCCGCCGCAGCCATGTCAGCTGCCGCTTGGCGTACTGCCGGGAGCGAAGCTTCACCTCGGCGATGGCTTCCTCCGTGGTGGCCGTACCCTCGGCTACCGCCAGAAACTGCTTGTAGCCGATGGCCTGCAAGGCCGTGGCGTCACGGGGCAGGCCGCTGTCCAGCAGAGCCTTCACCTCCGCCAGCAGCCCCTGCTCCACCATGATATCCACCCGGCGGTCAATGCGGTCGCGGAGATCCTGCCGGTCGACGAAATCCAGCCCGATATACAGGGCGTCGTATTTGGGCGGCTGCTGCCGCTCCAGAGCGTCATGCTCGGTGATGGTCCGGCCGGTCTCCTGCCACACCTCCAGCGCACGGATGATGCGCTTTTCATCACGCAGGTGGAGCTTTTCCGCCGCAATGGGGTCAATACGGCGCAGCTCCTCCAGCAGCGTTTCAACGCCCTCGGTTCGGGCGCGGCGCTGCAATTCCTGCCGTATCTCCGTGCCCTGCGACCCGGCGGCAAAGTCCGTGCCCCGGATCAAAGCGTCCAGATACAGCCCCGTGCCGCCCACCAGCACCGGCAGCTTGCCCCGCCGCAAGATATCCTGCACGCACAGATCCGCCGCCTGCACATACCGTGCCGCCGACCAACTCTCCGCCGGGTCGGCCACGGCTACCATGTGGTGGGGGATGCCCTCCATTTCCTCGGCCGTCGGTGCGGCGGTCCCCACCGCCATGCCCCGGTAGATCTGCATGGAGTCCACGCTGACCACCTCGCCGTTAAAGCGTTTGGCCAGCGCCACGCCCATTTTCGTTTTTCCCGTGGCGGTAGGGCCCACCACGCACAGCACTGTGGCCATTGGCGTCACTCCCCAATTACGCTCGTTTGAACATCTTCTCGATGTCGTATTTGCTCAATTGATACTTCACCGGTCTGCCGTGGGGACAGTACAGGATCTCCCCCGACTGCACCTTTTCCACCAGCGCCGCCAACTCCGTGGCGTCGGTGGTCATACCGGCCTTGATGGCGCTCTTACAGGCCATGGTGTGCAGCAGCTCGTCCCGTGCGCCGTTGGGATCGGCGCGGCCCAGGGCCAGCTTCTGGGCCAGCTCCTCCAGCGTGACGGCGGCGTCCGCCGCCAGAATATCCGCCGGAACCTCCCGGATCAGCACCGTGCCGCCGCCGAAATCCTCGCAGACGAAGCCGAACTCCTGCAGCAGCGGCAGGTTGTCCAGCACGGCGGCATAGCTCTCCGGCTCCAACTCCACCGTTTCCGGCGTCAGCAGCGGCTGAGCCATCAGTGGCTGGCGGTTGGCCTTCAGCACGTCGAACCGCAGCCGCTCGTGGGCGGCGTGCTTGTCGATGAGCCACACGGTTTCGTGCTCGTCCTCGCAGATGATGTAGGTTTTCAGCACCTCGCCCACCATGCGCCACGGCGCTTCCTTCACCGGCTCCATGGTCTGCTGCTCCGGCTCCTGCGGCATGGTGATGGTCTCCTGCGCCGGTGCTTCCGGTACTGCGACTGTCTCCGGTTCGGCGGGTTTTTCTGTCAACGCCTCTGCCTTTACAGGTGGCGTGATCTCATAGGTGCGGCCCGTCAGGGGCGAGGATGTTACGATGGGCTTCTCCGGCTCCGCCACATCCCGGACGTAGACCGTCTCGGCGCTGTGGGGCCGCTGGGCCATGGCGGACACGCTGTCCCGGATGACGTTTTTCGTGGCCGGGGCGGCGCTTTTGGGCAGGAAGCTGCCCAGCGGCTTTTTCTCCTCCGCCGGGGCGGCAGCCTTCTCCTTGAACTCCCGCGCTGTCATTTTCTGGAAAAATTTCGGTACATTATCGGGCTTTTTGGGGGTCTTTTCTGCGTTTAATGCGTCCAGAATGGTGTAATATACCGCGTCAAACACAGCTTTATCCGACACGAACTTCACCACCGTCTTGGCGGGGTGGACGTTCACGTCCACCCGATCCGCAGGCAGCGTCACGTGCAGGACGCAGCCGGGGAACCGCCCCTTGAGGAGCTGGTTCTTATAGGCTTCCTCCAGCGCCGCCGTCAGCAGCTGGGACTTGACGAACCGGCCGTTGACGAAAAACCCCTGCTTGCCACGGCTGCCGTGGCCGTTGAGGGGCTTGGTGACAAAGCCCTCCACTTTCACATCGCCGCCGCTGCCGGAGATCGGCAGCAGGCCAAGGGCGAAATCCCGCCCCATGGCGGCGTAGATGGCAGACAGCAGCTGGCCGTCGCCGGGAGTGTGCAGCACCTCCTGCCCATCCCGCAGCAGCTTGAAGGACACGTCGGGATGGCTCAGGGCCAGATGCTGCACCACGCCGGACACCGCCGCACCCTCGGCGCTGTCCTTCTTCATGAACTTCATCCGGGCGGGGGTGTTGTAGAAGAGATCCCGGACGCAGATGGTGGTGCCCTCCGGGCAGCCGGTAGGCTCCGTCCGGCCGGGCTTGCCGCCCTCCAGATGGAGCGCCGCGCCCATCTCCGTACCGGCGGCGCGGGAAAAGATATCCACACGGCTGACGGCGGCGATGGCAGCCAGAGCCTCGCCCCGGAAGCCCAGCGTGCCGATGGCTGTCAGATCGGCGGCGGCACGGAGCTTGCTGGTGGCATGGCGCAGAAAGGCGGTGGGCAGCTGCTCCGCCGGAATGCCGCAGCCGTTGTCGGTGATGCGGATGTAGGTCAGGCCGCCGTGCTCGATCTCCGCCACGATGGCGGAGGCTCCCGCGTCGATGGCGTTCTCCAGCAGCTCTTTGATGACGCTGGCGGGACGCTCCACCACCTCGCCGGCGGCGATAAGATCCGCCACATGGGGCGGCAGGCATTGGATCTGCGGCATGGTTCCTCCTTGTTGGGTGTTATTGTGTCATTGCGAGGAGCGAAGCGACGCGGCAATCCGTTTCTCCTTATCCGGAAATAGGAGTACGGATTCCCACGCCAGTGTGCGCACTGGCTCGGAATGACAGGCTTTAATCATTGCAATTTATTCTTCAGCTCGTACAGCAGATTCAGCGCTTCCAGCGGGCTGAGGGTGTCCACCTGCGCACGGCGGAGCGCTTCGATGACCGCGCTCTCGCTGAGAGCCTCCAATGACACCTGATCCGTCTCCACAGGGGCGGCGTGGGGCTTGCCCGCCTCGTCCTCCAGCTCCTGCAAAATATGCCGGGCACGGGTCAGCACCTGCTTGGGCAGGCCCGCCAGCTTGGCGACCTCGATACCGTAGCTGCGGTCGGCGCCGCCGGAGATGATCTTCCGCAGGAAGATGATATCCTCGCCCCGTGTGCGGACGGCGATGTTATAGTTGCGGACGCCGGGCAGCTCACCCTCCAGCGCCGTCAGCTCGTGATAGTGGGTGGCGAACAGGGTCTTGGCCCCCAGCTTTTTCGGGTCGGCGCAGTACTCCAGCACCGCCCGGGCAATGGACATGCCGTCAAAGGTAGAGGTGCCCCGGCCGATCTCGTCCAGAATCAGCAGACTGTCCGCGGTGGCGGCCTTCAGAATATCGCTGACCTCCGTCATTTCCACCATGAAGGTGGACTGTCCGGCGGACAGGTCGTCGCTGGCGCCGATGCGGGTGAAAATGCGATCCACCACGCCGATGCGGGCGGCCCGAGCGGGAACAAAGGAGCCGATCTGCGCCATCAGCACGATCAGCGCCACCTGACGCATGTAGGTGGATTTACCGGCCATGTTGGGGCCGGTGATGATGGCCACCCGGTCATCCTTTTCACCCATGTACGTATCGTTGGGGACGAACATGCTGTCCCGCCGCATCTGCTCCACCACGGGGTGGCGGCCATCGTGAATTTCGATGACGCCGGACTCGTCCACCACAGGGCAGCAGTAATTGTTCTTCACCGCCACAGCGGCCAGTGAGCACAGGGCGTCCAGCTCCGCCACGATGGCGGCGGCACGCTGCACCCGCGCGGCCTGCTCCGCCACGTGGAGCCGCAGGTCGGTAAACAGCTGATATTCCAGCGCCTTTACCCGATCCTCGGCGGAGAGAATGTCATGCTCCAGATCCTTCAGCTCCTGCGTGATATAGCGTTCGCCGTTCACCAGCGTCTGCTTGCGGATGTAGGTGTCCGGCACCTGATCCTTGAAGGAGTTGGACACCTCGATATAGTACCCGAACACCTTGTTATAGCCGATCTTCAGGGTGCGGATGCCGGTCTTTTCCTTTTCGGCGGCCTCCATGCTGACGACGATACCCTTGCCGCCGTGGAGGATGGTGCGCAGGCGATCCACCTCGCTGTCGAAGCCGTCCCGGATCAGCTCGCCCTCCCGAACGGAGAAAGGCGGCTCATCCACCAGCGTCTGCCCAATGAGGGCGGCAAGGTCGTTGAGGTCGTCCAGCGCCTCGTCCAGCTGATGCAGGCGGCCCTTTTCAAAGCAGGACAGCTGGGCCTTTACCAGCGGCAGCTTCTCCATGGCGGCGCGCAGGGACGCCAGATCACGGCCGCCTGCCGTGCCGTATACGATGCGGCCCACCAAGCGCTCCATGTCGGAGATGCCCTGCAAGGCCAGAATCAGCTCCTCGCGGGCCACGGTGTGCTCCACCAGCGCCGCCACGGCGGCGCTGCGGCGGTCGATCTCCGTGACGGACAGCAGCGGACGCTCCAGCCACGAGCGCATCAAGCGCCCGCCCATGGCGGTTTTCGTCTTGTCCAGCACCCACAGGAGACTGCCCTTCTTCTCCTTGCTGCGCAGCGTCTCCGTCAGCTCCAGATTGCGGCGGGCGGTCAGGTCCAGCTCCATGAACTGGCCCCGGCGGTAGTATTCCAGATCGTCCACGTGGGACAGGTCGGTTTTCTGCGTCTCGTGCAGGTAGCTCAGCAGCGCGCCCAGCGCCAGAAATACCGCCGGGTTGTCCCGGGGCAGGCGGTGCAGCGCGTCGTCGCCAAACTGGCGGCGGATCAGCTTTTCCGCCGCTTCCATCTGGAAGCGGCCCGCCGGCAGCTTTTCCAGATGGCAGTTCAGCTTATCCTGCAAAAAGGTATGAAGTGTCTCGTCAAAGAAGGCGGCTTCGTTCACCACCGCCTCGGCAGGGGAAAAGCGGGCCAACTCGTTGATAAGCTGCTTCACCGGTTCCGGGCCGGAAAAGGCGGTGGCGTGAGCCTTACCGGTGGTGATGTCGCAGGCGCACAGAGCGGCGTAGTCCTCGTCCAGATAGATACCGGCGCAGAAGTTGGAGCGCCCCTCCTCCAGACAGGCGCTGTCGATCACCGTACCGGGGGTGACCACCCGGATGATGTCCCGCTTCACCAGCCCCTTGGCCTGTGCGGGATCCTCCGTCTGCTCGCAGATGGCCACTTTGTAGCCCTTGGCGATCAGCCGGGCAATGTAGGAGTCCGCGGAGTGGTAGGGCACGCCGCACATGGGCATCCGCTCCTCGGCAGGCTTGTCCTTGCTCTTGTCGCGGGTGGTCAGGGTCAGGTCAAGCTCACGGGACGCCGTTCTGGCGTCGGCCCCGAACATCTCATAGAAGTCGCCCAGCCGGAAGAACAGGATGGCGTCCTGATTCTGTTCCTTTATTTGCAGATATTGCTGCATCATGGGGGTCAGTTCTGCCATAGGGGACTCCTTTCAAAATTGCGTATCGCACTCCTGTCATTGTGAGGAGGCCGCAAGGCCGACGCGGCAATCCGTCGGGGCGTTAAGAAAACATGCCGGTGGCATGTTTTTAGCCTCCGATCTCGGCGGCTATGCCGCCGTAGCATCCATCTGAATTTCCACCGCATTGTTAAGAGAACGGATTCCCACGGCCAGTCTGAGGACTGGTCTCGGAATGACAGAGAAAACTTTATACCATCTCGCCGAACAGCGCCCAGGTGTTGCTGTCGGTGATTTTTACATCATGATAATTGCCGATGGCGGACGCGTCGCCCACCAGATGCACCAGCCGTCCTCCGGCGGTGCGGGCCGTCAGCGGCCAAAGCGTGGTAGACGGAGGA
>OGPK01002813.1_pt1 | contig 10649 bp, 8 predicted proteins | sample 1552921 | NCBI WGS metagenome assembly OGPK01 (sample SAMEA2580264, study PRJEB22360) | human gut metagenome | biome: human gut; feature: human-associated habitat; material: faeces | place: Denmark | collected 2008/2010 | reverse complement strand
GCTCAAATTTAAAAATTTCCCCTTCACTAATAGAGTAATTGGAAATTGCAGATTTTTTCAAGGCAACATTAAATCTTATTGCCGCCTTTGTTAATTGACCTAAAAAAACCGCCGTTTTCGCAGACGAAAACGGCGGGTTGAATTTTGAAGTCTGTGCACGGAAAGCAACAATTATCTCTTGGAGAACTGCGGCGCTTTTCTCGCCTTGTGCAATCCGTACTTTTTGCGCTCCTTCATGCGGGGGTCGCGCGTGAGGAAGCCTGCCTTTTTGATTTTGTCCTTGTCCTCTCCCGCAAGCACCAGAGCGCGGCTTATGCCGTGACGTATGGCGCCCGCCTGACCGGTAAAGCCGCCGCCGTGAACATTGACGGCAACGTCGTATTTGGTCTGCGTATCGGTGAGAACCAGCGGCTGACGCACGATATACTTCAACGTGTCCAGATTGAAATAGTTGTCAATATCCCTGCCGTTGATGGTAATGCTGCCGTTGCCGTTGGGCAAAACGCGCACACGCGCAATGGATTTCTTTCTCCTGCCCGTGCCCCAATATTGTATTTTTTTACTCTTAGCTATTTTTGTCGCCATAATTCACCTCAATCAATCCGCCAATGTCAAAGGCTGCGGCTGCTGCGCCTGCTGCTCGTGCTCCGCGCCCTTGTAAACGCGCACCTTTTTGAGCATTGCCGCTCCGAGACTGTTTTTGGGAAGCATACCCTTGATTGCCTGCATGACGGCGAAATCGCTTCTTTCCGCCATAAGCTTGCCGTACTTGATTTCCTTGAGATTGCCGGGCTTGCCGGAGTGACGGCGATAAAGCTTTTGTTCAAGCTTTTTGCCGGTAAGCACAACCTTGTCCGTGTTGATAATCACCACATGGTCGCCCGTGTCGACGTTGGGAGTGAACTCGGGCTTGTTTTTGCCGCGAAGAATTGCAGCCACCTGACTTGCGAGTCTGCCCAAAACCTGACCGTCGGCATCTATCAGATACCACTTTTTCTGTATAGTTTCAGGCTTGGCCATAAAACTTTTCATGATTGTTTTCTCCTGATTTTGCTTTAAGATTTGCCGTTCACGGTCGAATAACCACGCCCAGTGGAGAGGCAGAAGCGGCGGGGAGAGCTTAAAAATACCCGTCTTGATTATTCACAGCCTTTCAATTATATAAAAATGCGTCGGACGTGTCAAGCGTTGAAAAGCAAATTTTTTCGTCCGACGGCTCTTTTTTTCCTTTTATTTCAATATTCGACGCTTTCAAGCGTCAAACCGTGCGGCGGAAGAGTCTTTCCGCACCGTGACCTGTCTTTTGAAGCGATGATTTGCGGCAAGTCCTCCGCCTTTATTTTTCCGCGCCCCACCCACAAAAGAGTACCCGCAACAATGCGCACCATGTTGTATAAAAAAGCGTTGCCGCAAACCGATATTTCTATTATATTCCCCTCCTGCCGCACGTCGCAGGAAAAAATTTCCCTGACAAAGGTCTTTGCGTTGCCGCCCGTCGCGCAGAAGCATTTGAAGTCGTGCCTGCCGACAAGCGCGGCTGCCGCCCTATTCATCGCGGACAGGTCGGGCTGTCTGTAAATCTGCAAATGATTGACGTCGAGAAAGGGGCGCCTCACGCTGTCCACGTACATACGGTAGACGTAGGTTTTTCGCTTGGCGTCTCTCCTTGCGTCGAAAGAGTTGTCCGTATACTCCGCATCGACGACGGCTATGTCGTCGGGCAGTCTGACGTTTGCGCCGAGAATCAGATTGAAGGGTTTTATTTCAACGTCGGTATCGAAATGCGCAACCTGCCGTCTTGCGTGCACTCCCTCGTCCGTCCTGCCGCTCGCGGTAAGTCTGACCTCGTGTCCCAAAACCCCGCCAAGCGCTTTTTCCACAAGCTCCTGAACGGAAACCGCGTTTTTTTGGGACTGCCAGCCGCAATATTTCGTTCCTATATACTGAACGCCTATTTTCACGCGGCGCGTCAAAAGGTCATCCATTTTACCGACTCCAACAATTCGGCGGGGAGATACCTCAACGTAATGACTCCGCCGATAAACAGCACGGTAAAAACGGTTCCCGCGAGGTCTCTCCAAGAAAATTTCAATTTTTTCATTTTGGTGCGTTTGCGCGCCCCCTCGTAGCAGCGCGCGTTCATAGCCAGCGCAAGCTCCTCCGCGCGTCTGAAAGCGTTTACCAAAAGCGGAATAAGAATAGGCACAAACGCCTTTGCGCGCGCAATCAGTCCCCCCGTATCGAAGCTTGCTCCGCGCGCCTTCTGCGCCCGAATTATCCTGTCCGTTTCGTCCATAAGCGTGGGAATGAACCTGAGCGTTATGCTCATGATGAGCGCAAATTCGTCCACGGGCACCTTTATCCAGGTAAGCGGCTTCAACAGGCTTTCTATGCCGTGAGTCAAATCGACGGGCGTGGTAGTGAGCGTCAGCAGCGAGGCGCTTGTTACGAGAAACACAAGCCTGACCACCATTTTGACGGCAAAATTCACTCCGTCGTCGGTTATTCTGAATATCCACCAATCGACCAGCAGGTTGCCGCTTTTAACAAAAAACAAATTTATAATCGCGGTAAACAGCGCGAGAAAAATTATGCCCTTAACGCTTTTCAGCACGCTTTTCAAGGGGATTCGGGACGCAAAAATGCTGATAAGCAGATACGCAAGCATAAGCGCGTATCCGAAATAGGACTGCACGAGAAAAATCGTTATCATATAAAGCAGGTTGAGCAGGATTTTCACGCGCGGGTCCATGCGGTGCACAAAGGATTTGGCGGGATAATACTGCCCGAATGCCACGTCTCTGAACATCAGCCTTCCTCCTTTGTCTGCGGCAATTTGCCGTGCGCCCTCGCGTAATCCAGAACAGCCTCTGCCATTGCCGAGACGTTGCGGGGGCGACAGCCCAGATTTATCCCCTCCGCTTCCAGACGGTTGGACAGCGCCGCCATCTGCGGCATTTCAAGCCCAATGCCTTCAAGCTCGTCGGATTTTCTGAAAAGCTCCTCCGGAGACATAAGGTATTTCACCGTGCCGTCTACGAATACGGCGACCCGAGAGGCATATTCGTATACCTCGTTCATGTCGTGGGAAATCATGACGATTGTCTTTCCGTGATTGTTTCTCAGCTCCACCGCCAAATCAAGAATTTCCTTTTTTCCGCGCGGGTCGAGACCTGCGGTAGGTTCGTCCAGCACCAGCACCGAAGGACGCATCGCCAGCACTCCGGCAAGCGCAACGCGGCGCTTTTCGCCTCCGGACAGCTCGAAGGGGGATTTGCCCGAAACCTCGTCGAAATCCAGACCTACCGACGCTATCGCTTCTCTCGTCCTTTCGTCAATTTCTTCCTTTGAAAGCTTCATATTCTGCGGACCGAAAGCCACGTCCGCTTCGACTGTGGAGGCAAACAGCTGATACTCCGGATATTGGAATACCATACCCACCTGCCCGCGCAGCTGTTTCAGCATTTCTCTCCGCAGTTTTTTCTTTTTTAGCGTGAGGTCTAAACCGTTGACCTCCACAAAGCCGCTTTGAACGGGCACAAGCGCGTTGAGATGCTGCACAAAGGTGCTCTTTCCGCTGCCCGTGTGCCCCACTATGCACAAAAATTCGCCGTCGTTCACCTCTAAATTCACGTCAATCAGGGCGTGCTTTTCATACGGCGTTTTGGGATTGTAAACAAAATTCAGTTGTCTGACAGCAATCGGCATATCTCGTCTCCCAATTCGTCAACGTCGAAAATCGCAGGCTCGATTTCAAGCCCCGCGCAAAAAAGCTCGTGTGAAAGCGCCACGCTTCTCGGCACGTCAAGACCGTAGCCGTGAAGCTTGTCCTTTTCCTTAAAAATTTCCCGCGGAGCGCCCTGCATAACCAGTTCTCCCTCGCTTAACACCGCCACGCGGTCGGCTTCCGTAACCTCGTCCATGAAGTGCGTAATCGCCACCACCGTTATGCCCTCGCGGTTTAAGCGTTTTACCGTGTCCATAACGTCTTTTCTCCCCTGCGGGTCGAGCATTGACGTCGCCTCGTCCAGCACAAGAACGCGCGGACGTATGGCAAGCACGCCCGCTATTGCGATGCGCTGCTTCTGCCCGCCCGAAAGCTTTGTGGGCGTCTTGTCGTGATATTCGCTCATGCCTACGGATTCCAACGCGCCCTCCACCCTCTCTACGATTTCCTCGCGCGGCACTCCGAGGTTTTCCGGTCCGAAAGCGATATCGTCCTCCACAATGGACGCTATCATCTGATTGTCGGGATTCTGAAACACCATTCCGACCTGCTCGCGTATTTTGTAAAGCTCTTTTTTCACCTTGGGATTCAACCCGTCGACGCAAACCTCTCCCGACTGCGCAAGCAAAAGCCCGTTGAGCAGCTTTGCAAGAGTGCTTTTGCCGCTGCCGTTGTGCCCGACCAGAGCAAGAAACTCTCCTTCAAATATTTCCAGACTGACATTCTGCACGCCCTTTTCCTCTGTGGGGGGCGCGCCGTCGTCCTGATAGACCTTATATTTGTAGGTCACGTTTTCCAGCCTGATGATAACCTTTCTTTCTTCCGTCATTTTAATATTTCCGCAGCATTTTTTACGCTGTTTTTCAGTATATCATTTTTCCTCTCGGTTAGTCAACAAAACCCGACAAAAAAAGAAGCCTTGCGCTTTAAAAGCCGCGCGTTTTCGGGCGCCGTTATTCCGACTCTGCGGTCGGTTCACTCTCCGACGTCTTTACTTTCGCCAAAAAGCAAAATTGTCGCCGCGTTTCCCGCAAAACGATTGACTAAACCCGCCCGAAACTATATAATTTTAACGGTGCCTTGCGGGCAACCGTTTTTCATGTAAAAATTTTTACGGAGGACATATAATGACCAAAATCACAATAGACGGCAATACCGCCGCCAGCCACGTGGCATACGCCTTTTCCGACGTTGCCGCAATCTACCCTATCACGCCCTCTTCCCCCATGGCGGAAATCGCCGACGAATGGGGCGCGGCAGGCAGAAAAAACCTGTTCGGACAGCAAATCAAAATAGCCGAAATGCAGTCTGAGGCAGGCGCCGCGGGAGCGGTGCACGGCTCTCTCGTCGGAGGCGCTCTGACAACGACCTTCACGGCAAGTCAGGGACTTCTGCTCATGATTCCCAATATGTACAAAATCGCCGGCGAAATGCTGCCCTGCGTTTTCCACGTTTCGGCACGCGCACTCGCCGCGCACGCGCTGTCCATATTCGGAGACCATCAGGACGTTATGGCGTGCCGTCAGACTGGCTTTGCGTTGCTCGCCTCCAACAGCGTTCAGGAAGCAATGGACCTCGCGCTTGTCGCGCACCTGTCCACTCTTGAAGCAAAGGTGCCCTTCCTGCACTTCTTCGACGGTTTCAGAACAAGCCACGAGGTAAGCAAAATCGACGCCATAGACTATGCCGACATGGCTAAGCTGCTCAAAACGGAATACGTCGACGAATTCAGAAGACGCGCGCTCAATCCCGAGCATCCTCAGTTGCAGGGCACGGCGCAGAACCCCGATATTTATTTCCAGAACAGGGAGGCCGCAAACAAATACTATATGGCAACTCCCGCAATAGTGGAAAAATATATGAAGCAGGTGTCCAAGCTCACGGGCAGAGAGTACCACCTTTTCGACTATGTCGGAGCGCCCGACGCGGACAAGGTCATCATACTCATGGGCAGCGGCGCGGACGCGGCGGAAGAAACGGTCAATTACCTCACGCGCAGAGGAGAAAAGGTGGGCGTGCTCAAAGTCAGACTTTACCGTCCTTTCAGCGCGGAAAGATTTGTCAGAGCCTTGCCCAAAACGGTCAAGAAAATCGCCGTGCTTGACAGAACGAAGGAAGCGGGCAGCTTGGGCGAGCCCCTCTACCTCGACGTCGTTACGGCGCTCAGCGAAACGGGCAAGCTGCGCGGCAAGGTTGTCGTGGGCGGACGCTACGGTCTCGGAAGCAAGGAGTTCACTCCTTCCATGATAAACGCCGTTTACAAGAACCTCGACAGCGAAAAACCCATGAACCACTTCACTGTGGGCATAAACGACGACGTAACTCGCACCTCTCTTTCCATAGACGAAATGATAGACGTGGCTCCCGAGGGCACGACGCGCTGCAAGTTCTACGGTCTCGGCAGCGACGGCACAGTCGGCGCCAACAAAAACAGCATAAAGATTATAGGCGACCACACCGACCTTTACGCTCAGGGATACTTCGAGTACGACTCCAAAAAATCAGGCGGCATCACCATTTCCCACCTGAGATTCGGCAAAAGCCCCATCAAGTCAAGCTATCTCATAGACCAGGCGGAGTTCATCGCCTGCCACAACTCCTCTTATGTTACACGCTACGATATGCTCGGCGAAGCCAAAGAGGGAGGCACCTTCCTGCTCAACTGCTCGTGGAACGACAGCGAGTTGGAAAAAGAACTGCCCGCTTTCGTCAAAAACCAGATTGCGCAAAAGCATCTTAAATTCTACACAATCGACGGACTGAAAATCGCCAAAGAGTCGGGCAGCGCCAAATCCACCAACATGGTTATGCAGGCGGCGTTTTTCAAGCTTGCCAACATAATCCCTTATGAGGAAGCCGAAAAATACATGAAGGCGGCTGTTCTCAAAACATACGGCAAAAAAGGCGAAAAGGTTGTCAACGCCAACAACGCGGCAATCGAAAACGCAATAAAAGGACTGCACGAGGTCAAAGTGCCCGCAGAGTGGGCAACCACCGACAAGGGCGCGGCGCTTCCCGAAGTCACCGACAATCAATATTACGAATCCTTTATCAGACCGATAATAGCTCAAAAAGGCAACACTTTGCCCGTGAGCGCCTTCAACGTCAGCGGAGTAGTGCCCACAGGCACCACAAAGTTTGAAAAACGCGGAATAGCCGTCGAAGTTCCCGTATGGCAGAGCGAAAACTGCATTCAGTGCAACCAGTGCAGCCTTGTCTGCCCTCACGCCTGCATACGTCCCGTGCTCATAGACGAAAACGAAAAGACGCCCGACGGATTTGTAACCAAGCCCGCGACGGGAGTCAAGGGAGCCAAATACAGAATACAGGTTTCTCCCCTCGATTGCACGGGCTGCGGAAGCTGCGCCAACGTCTGCCCCGCAAAGCAGAAGGCTTTGGTCATGACTCCCGCGGACAAAGTCAACGAAACGGAAAATTGGGAATTTGCCGAAAAGGTTCGTCAGGTGGAAAGCGGACTCAACAAATTCTCCGTCAAAGGCAGCCAGTTCGAGCAGCCTCTGTTTGAATTTTCAGGAGCGTGCGCCGGCTGCGGCGAAACGCCTTACGTCAAGCTGATAACACAGCTGTTCGGCGACAGAATGGTCATCGCAAACGCTACGGGCTGCTCCTCCATTTACGGCGGCAGCGCGCCCACGTGCCCCTACACCACCAACAAGGACGGTCACGGTCCCGCATGGGCGAACAGCCTGTTCGAGGACAACGCGGAATTCGGATTCGGCATCAACCTCGCCTATCTGCAACGCAGAAATAAGGTCACAGACCTGCTCAATCAGGTGCTTGAAATCGGCACGGCAAAAATGAAAGTTGCCGCAAAGCTGTGGCTTGACAACAAATTCGACGCGGAAGGCAGCAAAAAAGCCGCGCAGGCGGTAAAAACCGAAATTATAGAAAACGCCAGAGGAAAAGTCAGACCGATAGCAAACGAGCTTGCCAAGATGGAGGACTGCCTCGTCAAAAAATCCGTATGGATTTTCGGCGGCGACGGTTGGGCTTACGACATCGGCTACGGCGGACTCGACCACGTGCTCGCAAGCGGCGAAGACGTAAACGTGCTCGTTCTCGACACCGAGGTTTATTCCAATACGGGCGGTCAGGCAAGCAAAGCGTCCCCTACCGGCGCGGTCGCCAAGTTTGCCGCGGCGGGAAAACGCATCAAGAAAAAGGATTTGGGCATGATGGCAATGTCCTACGGCTACGTTTACGTGGCTCAGGTGGGCATGGGCGCAAACATGAACCAGCTGGTCAAAGCGGTGTCCGAAGCGGAAGCATATCACGGTCCGTCCCTGATTATAGCTTACGCTCCCTGCATAAATCACGGCATCGATATGTCCAACCCTCAGCAAATCATCAAGGAAGCCGTAGACTGCGGATATTGGCAGCTTTATCGCTACAATCCCGCGCTCGCCGAGGAAGGCAAAAATCCTTTCATTATGGACAGCAAAGAGCCTACCGGCAGCTATCAGGAATTTTTGCGCAAAGAAACGCGTTACACAAGCCTGCTCAAAACAAAACCCGAAATTGCGGAAAAACTGTTTGAAAGAGCGGAAGAAGAAGCCAAAGAGCGCGTTAAAAAATATCAGCATCTCGGACAAAACGACTGATAAATTTCAAAAGCCCCCGATTTTCGGGGGCTTTTTTGTCGCTTTAAATCGCGCAAGGAGTCTCACGACAGCCGTTTATTCTATTCCCACCGAAGCGGAAACAGCAAGGCTGATTGGAGTCGAAGTCGCGGGCGATTGACTGTCGTCGGCAACAAGCACGAACAGCAGCCTGTCGCCCTCGGTCACAGCCTGACCGACGTTTGTCTGATTGAGCGTAAGCAAAGTGTTGGCATTGACCGTTCCGGTAAGGTTTGGCGTGTAGTCGTATTCGGTACCCGTATAATTGAAGGTATTCGAACCGCTCGTAGCAATATAAAGTCTTAGCTTCAAAGTCACGTCAGCCGTATTGAGCGCCGCCTGCGCCGTCACCGTCGCGTGCGAGGCTATGGTCTCGATTGTGCCCGTCGTAGTCACGTCAATCGGAGTATTTGAATTGGCGGCGTCGAGTGTAATGGTCGCGCCCGGCGCGCCCGTCACAGTCTTGGTAAAACCGGACGAAACGATGAGATACTCTGGCTCCGCGCCCGCTTCGCCGGGAGTCAAGTCGGCAGCGGTAGCTCCCGAGTTGTAAGCAAGAGTGATTGGGTTTGTTCCCGTAGGTCCCGTTGGTCCCGTCGGACCTGTCGGTCCCGTGGGACCGGTAGCTCCCGTGTCGCCCGTAGGCCCGGTAGGTCCGGTTTCCCCCGTTGCTCCGGTAGGACCCGTAGGACCTGTCGCGCCTGTAGGTCCCGTCGGACCCGTGTCGCCTGTCAACCCCACAGCTCCGGCATCGCCTGTCGGGCCGGTAGCTCCTGTCGCTCCTGTTGCACCGGTTGCACCCGTTGCGCCGGTAGGTCCCGTTGCTCCTGTGTCACCGGTAAGTCCTATTGCGCCGGCGTCGCCTGTAGGGCCTGTCGGACCTGTCGGACCTGTCGGTCCCGTTGCTCCCGTGGGACCTGTTGCACCGGTAGGTCCCGTAGCTCCTGTGGCGCCCGTTGCTCCTGTGGGACCTGTGGGACCTGTCGGTCCTCCGCCTGTGCCTGCGGGACCCGTTGCGCCCGTTGCGCCCGTAGGTCCCTGCACACCCTGCAAGCCCTGAACGCCCTGCGGGCCGGTAGAGCCTGTCGCGCCCGTTGGCCCGGCAGGGCCAGTCGGACCTGTGGGACCGGTAGGACCGGTCGGACCCGTTGCGCCTGTCGCACCTGTGCCTGCGGGGCCTGTTGCGCCCGTAGCTCCCGTAGGTCCCGTGACTCCCGCAAAGCCCTGAATACCTTGAAGCCCCTGCACTCCCTGAGGTCCCGTCGGACCTATAGGGCCTGTCGCACCCGTGGCGCCCGTGGCGCCCGTAGCCCCTGTTCCCGCGGGACCTGTCGCGCCAGTTGCTCCTGTGGCTCCAGTGGGACCGGTAGGACCTGTTGCGCCCGTCGCGCCCGAGCCTGCGGGGCCTGTTGCACCTGTCGGACCGGTCGCGCCGGTGGCTCCCGTCGCTCCGGTCGCTCCTTGTATACCCTGAGGTCCCTGCGCTCCGGTTGCTCCTGTCGCTCCGGGAAGCCCCTGAGGACCGATGGGGCCCTGCGGTCCTTGGGGACCTTGAGGGCCCGGAGCGCCGGTAAGTCCGATAGGACCGCGGGGACCGACGGGACCTTCGGGGCCGCGCTGTCCTCTTGGACCCGCAACGCCTACGCAAACGGGCTGAGGGGGCGCGGGAGGAGGACAGCAGTTGTTGTTATTTCCGCCGCAGCAGCCTCCCAAAAATTCACAAAAACTCATATAACACAACCTCTTTAAAAATATTTTCGGAGCGGAACGAAATAATATTCGCAAAAACTCCCACTAATATTTTATGTCCGATATTTTATAAGGTTTCATTTCCGCAAAAACAAAAACAAAACGGATTTTTTGTTTCAAACAAAATCCGTCCTATCGGTTGCCAAAAAAAATTATTTGTTGTATAATAAATCGAAAAGTTGCGAATGTAGTTTAGTGGCAAAACGAAAGCTTCCCAAGCTTTAGTTGTGGGTTCGATTCCCATCATTCGCTCCAGAGAGACTGCGCCTGTGTCTCAACAAAACCGAAGCCTTTCTCGGCTTCGGTTTTCTTTTCGCCTTTTTGCTTGTCTCTCTTTCTCTCTCTTGCTCATTTAAACTCTTTTGTGACGCTGCGGCAAATTTCCTTTGCCTTGCTATTCCGTCGCTTCGCTCCTTGCGATTCCCATCATTCGCTCCACTTTGGCTGCGCCTGTGTCTCAACAAAACCGAAGCCTTTTTCGGCTTCGGTTTTCTTTTCGCCTTTTTGCTTGTCTCTCTTTCTCTCTCTTGCTC
>OGPK01002798.1_pt1 | contig 10690 bp, 5 predicted proteins | sample 1552921 | NCBI WGS metagenome assembly OGPK01 (sample SAMEA2580264, study PRJEB22360) | human gut metagenome | biome: human gut; feature: human-associated habitat; material: faeces | place: Denmark | collected 2008/2010 | reverse complement strand
TCATTTTTTCAACGAGTGTTTTTAATTTTACTTTATTCGCCATATTCTTTTACCTCACACGTATTAAAAATCTGATAGCCCTATTATACCATACTTAAGTATCCTGGTGAAAAAATTTATACACTTCCTGAGCAGATTTTTCATTCATGGACGGCAGCTCTTTCAGATTATCCACTGTTGCATTCCGGATTGCTTCAATATTTTCAAAGCTCCGCATCAGGTCTTTTCTTCTTGCAGGTCCCACTCCCGGAATATCATCCAGTATCGAATGTACCTGTCCTTTACTTCTTAACTGTCTGTGGAATGTGATTGCGAACCGATGCGCCTCATCCTGTATTCTGGTGATCAGGCGAAAACATTCCGAATTACGGTCAATCGGTAATTCTACATTATTGAAATACAATCCTCTGGTTCTGTGATTATCGTCTTTTACCATTCCACACACAGGAATGTGCAGATTCAGCTTCTCCAGGACCTCCAATGCAATATTCACCTGTCCCCGGCCTCCGTCCATCATGATCAGATCCGGGAATGCCTGAAATCCGCCTGTCTCACTCTCATCCTGTCGTTCCCTTAATCCATGCTCGAATCTTCGGGTCAACACCTCATTCATACTTGCGTAGTCATCCGGTCCCTGTACACTTTTTATCTTAAATTTGCGATAATCATTACGCTTTGGCTTTCCATGCTCATAAACGACCATAGAACCAACCGAATCAAATCCGTTTGTATTAGAGATATCATAAGCCTCCATACGTATAATTCCGGTAAGTCCCAGTATTTTTTCCAGTTCCTTCACCGCTCCGATCGTTCTTCCTTCTTCACGCTTCAGACGTTCTTTGTCATTCTTTAATACCATCTGTGCATTCTTCTGCGCCAGCTCTACCAGCTTTTCTTTTGTCCCTTTCTTCGGTATACGAAGCCGTACTTTATGTTCCCTTCTGGTCGTCAGCCACTCCTCTATAATCTCCTGGTCTTCAATCTCTTCCGGCAACATTAACTCGGCCGGGATATACGGTGTTCCTGCATAAAATTGCTTGATAAAGCTTGACAGGATTTCGCTTTTTGTATCATTTTCCGCAATCTTCAGATAAAAATGATCCCGTCCGATCAACCTTCCTCCCCGGATAAAGAAGACTTGTACAACCGCGTCCTCACCTTCCGAAGCCATTGCAATAATATCCCTGTCGTCCCCTGCTGTATCTGTAATCTTCTGTTTCTGAGCGATCTTCTGAACGCTTGCAAGAAGTTCCCTGTATTCTATTGCTTTCTCGAATTCCAGATTTTCGGATGCATCCAGCATCTTTTCTTCCAGTTCTTTTAATATCGGATCATAATTTCCATTCAGGAATCTTACTACTTCATCAATAGATTTCCTGTACTCTTCTCTGGAAATGTAGCCCTGACACGGCGCATAACACTGATGGATATGATAATTGAGACACGGACGTTCTTTTCCGATATCTTTTGGGAGTGAACGATTGCAGCTTCGAATATGATAAAGCTTTCGTATCAGTTCAATAGTATCTTTTACTGCACCGGCACTGGTATACGGACCAAAATATTTTGCCTTATCTTTCTTCATCCGCCTTGCCATCATTACACGCGGGAAAGGTTCATTTACAGTTACTTTTATAAATGGATACGTTTTATCATCCATCAGCATCGTATTGTATTTTGGTCTGTGTTCTTTAATCAGATTACATTCCAGAACAAGCGCTTCCAGCTCGGAATCCGTCACAATATATTCGAACCTGGAAATATGTGTCACCATCTGTTCTATCTTGGCTCCCTTATTCCTGCTGCTCTGAAAATACTGTCGGACACGGTTTTTAAGACTGATTGCTTTTCCGACATAAATGATCGCATCTTTTTCATCGTGCATAAGATATACACCTGGTTTTCCTGGCAGCTTCTTCAGTTCTTCCTGTATATTAAAATTTTCCATATATGTCACCTGTACATTTTCTTTTACTATTTTCTTACCCGTTGCTTATGAATGTTACACAGATTCTTTTACAATCAGAAGCGAATAATAGCTGGCATGCTCTGGTATATCTTCCAACCGTTCATATATCTGTTCGTCTGCCATCCCACAATTTTCTATCATCTTTACATCCACATTTTTTTCTTCCAGGATTTCCCTTACCTCCGCTAATCTGGAAGCAGACTTCATCAGGACCTTCGTTCCCGGATATCTCAATGCGTTCCTTATATCATAGCTGGATGGAATCACATGAAGCTCATCTGCTCTGTCTGCCAGACTTTCATTCAGTTTTGATGCAGCTGCGCAAAATGATGGAATCCCGTTTATAATTGATGTTTCATATCCTTTTTCCTTTATAATACGTTGAATATACATATAAGTCGAATAAATCGTTGGATCTCCCAATGTCAGATATGCTACATCTTTTCCCTTTTCCAGTTCCTCTATGATCCTTTTGGCAGCTTTCTCATAATTCTGATTCAGAATCTGTCTGTCCTTTGTCATCGGCGTATCTAGATCCAGATATTCTTTTTCTTCCATATTATCTACCATTCCTGCCGCAATTCTGTAACTGACCGCATGTTCCCTGCCCTTCGCAGGCACTGCTATTACCGGACATTTTTCTATCGTACGAACAGCCTTATACGTCATAAGTTCCGGATCACCTGGACCAACTCCGACTCCGAACAATCTTCCTTTCATGTTATATCTCCTCCAGAATAATCTTATCCTGCCTATTATATACCAGACAAATATAATTGAAAAGAAAAAAGATATGAAGCCGGCTCTTGCCATACTTCATATCTTTTGTTCTTTTTTATAGAATTCTATTCTTCATGAACAGATTCAGTTGCTGTTCCGACAGTTTTTTCTTCTGTCTTTTCTGATTTTTCCTGTACATCTGCGTTATGCGCATCATCTATATCATCTGCCGGCTTCATCACAAATCCTTCACCCTCTACCGGATTCATACCGATTCTTGCTTCTTCCTTCTTCGGTGCATCCGGATCAATTCCTTCTACTTCATGGAAAATCTCCATAAATTCTTTTCCGGTAATTGTCTCTTTTTCAATCAGGAATGCAGCAATTTTATCCAGCGCCTGTCTGTGATTTCTCAGAAGCTGTTTTGCCTCTTCGTAAGCATCTTTCAACATCTTCATAACTTCTTCGTCAATCTCTGATGCTGTCTGCTGTCCACAGTTGCTGACCGGGCGTCCGTCCAGATAACGGTTCTGAATAGATTCCAGACCGATCAATCCGAATTTCTCGCTCATACCATACTGTGTGATCATCGCTCTTGCTACGCTTGTTGCTTTCTCAATATCATTAGAGGCTCCTGTTGTAACCGTATCAAACACTACTTCTTCTGCCGCACGTCCTGCAAGCAGTCCGACTAACATTGCCTGAAGTTCTTTTTTGGTATTCAGGAATTTTTCTTCTTCCGGAGTCTGCATTACATAACCAAGTGCTCCCATTGTACGTGGAACGATTGTAATCTTCTGTACCGGCTCCGCATCTTTCTGCAATGCACTTACAAGTGCATGTCCGACTTCATGGTAAGAAACAATCCTTCGTTCTTCCTGGCTCATGATACGGTCTTTCTTTTCCTTACCTACAAGTACCACTTCTACCGCTTCAAATAAATCAGACTGACATACTGCATTTCTTCCATGCTTTACAGCATTAATTGCCGCTTCATTGATCATATTTGCAAGATCAGAACCTACTGCTCCGGATGTCGCAAGTGCGATTTCCTCCAGATTGACTGTCTCATCCATCTTCACATCTTTAGAATGAACCTTCAGGACTTCTACACGTCCTTTCAGATCTGGTTTTTCAACAATGATACGTCTGTCAAAACGTCCCGGTCTTAATAATGCAGGATCCAAAATCTCCGGTCTGTTAGTTGCAGCCAGAAGTACCAGTCCTTTATTGCTTTCAAATCCATCCATCTCTGCAAGCAGCTGATTCAGTGTCTGCTCATCATTGCCGCCCATCTGATTGTCTCGGCTTTTACCGATCGCATCAATCTCGTCGATGAAAATGATACATGGTGCCATCTGCTGTGCCTGCTTGAACAGATCACGCACTCTGGATGCTCCGACACCGACATACATTTCCACAAATGCCGAACCACTCAATGAAAAGAACGGCACCTTTGCTTCTCCTGCTACTGCTTTTGCCAAAAGCGTCTTACCTGTTCCCGGAGGGCCGACCAACAGTGCTCCCTTTGGAAGCTTTGCACCGACACTCGTATATTTTCCCGGATTATGGAGAAAATCTACCACTTCCTGTAAAGATTCTTTCGCTTCATCCTGTCCGGCTACATCTTTAAATGTAACTCCGGTCTGCTTTTCCACATACATCTTGGCATTGCTCTTACCGATTCCCATCATGCCGCCGCCCTTTGACATACGCTTTGTCATCCAGATGATCATTCCGACAAAGAATGCAATTGGCAGGAATGTTAAGATCACGTTCATCGCTACTGCCGATGTAGTATCCGGAATCTCCTGCTCAAACTCCACGCCTGCCTTCTCCAGACGCTTTGTCAGGTCATCGTCATTCACCACTCCTGTGTAATATTCCTGTGCAACCCCGCTGTCCTTGTCCTTTTTTGTAACAATCATGATTTTGTCACTCTGGATCTGTACTTTTCTGACCTCTCCGTCATCTACCATTTTCAGAAATTTATTATAGGTAATCTCTTTTGCAGAGGTCATTCCCTGAAACTGGAACAGTGCGATCACCAGGATCGATGTAATAACTGTGACCAGTAAAATAAACGATATACCCTGTTTATTATTCTTGTTATTCTTATTATTCTGGTTATCCATTTTAATCCTCCTGTATACCTAATTATTATATAGAGCGTCATGTTAGAAATCAATAAAAACATTATGAAAAGATTGTAAACTTCCTATGTGTTGTAGTATACTTGAAATGAAAATGCTTATGCCGCTTCCGGCGCATTTTTCTTTTCATTTTTATACCAAAGTATGACGGCAGATCTGCATACAGCAGTTTTACCGCATCAAAAATCAAATAAATTTTAAACGAGGGCATATACTTATGAAAATTGGATTCGATAACGAAAAATATTTAAAAATGCAGTCCGAACACATCCGTGAACGCATCGGTCAATTTGACAACAAACTTTATCTGGAATTTGGTGGTAAACTTTTTGATGATTATCATGCTTCCAGAGTTCTTCCCGGATTCCAGCCAGACAGCAAGCTTTGCATGTTAAGAGAACTTTCTGATCAGGCCGAGATCGTCATCGTCATCAGTGCCGAAGACATTGAAAAGAACAAGATCCGCGGTGATCTTGGTATCACCTATGATTCCGATGTACTTCGCCTGATGCAGATTTATCAGGGGCTGGGGCTTTATGTCGGAAGCGTTGTTATTACCAAATATAACGCTCAGGAAAGTGCTGAATTATTAAAAACCCGCCGGGAAAAACTGGGTATCAAAGTGTACCGCCACTACCTGATCCCTGGCTACCCTACAAATGTACCATTTATTGTAAGTGACGACGGATATGGAAAAAATGATTATATCAAGACAAGCCGTCCGCTGGTCGTTGTAACTGCACCAGGACCTGGAAGCGGTAAAATGGCAGTCTGCCTGTCCCAGTTATATCACGAACACAAACACGGAATCAAAGCCGGATACGCCAAATTCGAAACATTCCCAATCTGGAATATCCCGTTGAAGCATCCGGTTAACCTCGCTTACGAGGCAGCAACAGCTGATCTGAATGATATCAATATGATTGATCCGTTCCATCTCGAAGCATATGGTGAGACAACCATCAACTATAATCGTGATGTAGAGATTTTCCCTGTATTAAATGCAATGTTCCAGCGCATCTACGGTGAAAGTCCTTATAAATCTCCAACCGATATGGGAGTGAATATGGCCGGAAACTGTATCTGCGACGACGATGCATGTCAGGAAGCTTCCCGTCAGGAGATTATCCGCAGATACTATGCATCCAGAAGAAGACTCTTGCTTGGTGCATGCTCTGAAGAAGAGACTTATAAATTAGAAATGTTAATGAATCAGGCAAATATTACGGTTCATGACAGACCGGTCGTCGATGCAGCATTGGCAGAAGCCGAACGGACCAACGGACCTGCGGCAGCACTGGAACTCCCGGATGGATCAATCGTCACTGGAAAGACATCCGATCTTCTCGGTGCATGCTCTGCCCTGCTGTTAAATGCATTAAAAGAACTTGCAGGTATTGAACACGAGATTAAGATCATCTCACCACAGGCGATCGAACCAATCCAAAGTCTGAAGACCAAGTATCTGGGCAGCCGTAATCCACGTCTGCATACCGATGAAGTCCTCATTGCACTCTCCGTAAGTGCCGCAACCAGCAAAGACGCCAGACTTGCAATGGATCAGCTTCCAAAATTAAAAGGCTGTCAGGTTCATGTATCTGTCATGCCGGGGTCTGTAGACATCAAACAGTTCAAGCGTCTGTCTATTCAGGCAACTTTTGAAGCAAAATATGAAAAAAACTCTGTATTTTTTAATAACAAAGGTGTATAATCTTAAAGTATTTTTTTGAACACTTTATAACAGAGAAACTATTTTTGACTTAAGGAGGAAGTTATGGCAGTAAAATACGTATTCGTTACAGGCGGTGTAGTATCCGGATTAGGTAAAGGAATTACGGCTGCGTCCCTCGGACGTCTGTTGAAAGCCCGTGGTTACACAGTCACAATGCAGAAATTTGACCCGTATATCAACATTGACCCTGGTACTATGAACCCTGTACAGCATGGTGAAGTATTTGTAACTGATGATGGTGCTGAGACCGACCTTGACCTTGGACATTATGAAAGATTCATCGATGAAAGTCTGAGCAAGAATTCAAATGTAACAACCGGTAAAATCTACTGGTCTGTTCTTCAGAAAGAACGCCGCGGAGATTTCGGCGGAGGAACGGTTCAGGTTATCCCACATATTACAAACGAGATCAAATCCCGCTTCTACCGCAACCCTGCTGCTGAGAATACGGAAATTGCCATTATTGAAGTCGGTGGAACTGTTGGTGACATCGAAAGCCAGCCTTTCCTGGAAGCCATTCGTCAGTTCCAGCATGAAAAAGGACATGAAAATGTTATCCTGATCCATGTTACACTGATTCCATATCTGAAAGCTTCTCAGGAAATGAAGACCAAACCTACACAGGCAAGTGTAAAAGAACTTCAGGGAATGGGAATCCAGCCGGATATCCTGGTATGTCGTTCTGAATATCCGCTCGGTGTCGGAATCAAGGACAAGATTGCATTATTCTGTAATGTACCTGCTAACCATGTACTGCAGAACCTGGATGTAGAATATCTCTACGAAGCACCTCTTGCAATGGAAAAAGAGAACCTTGCAGGTGTCGTATGTGAATGTCTGCACCTTGATTGTCCGGAACCAGACTTAAAAGACTGGACAGAGATGGTTGACTACCTTAAGAATCCAAACACAGAAGTCACAGTTGCTCTGGTTGGTAAATATATCCAACTTCATGACGCTTACATCAGCGTGGTAGAAGCCTTAAAACATGGTGGAATCTTCAGCCGTGCAACCGTAAATATCAAATGGATCGATTCCGAAACTGTTACTGCCGATAATGTAGATGAATTACTCGGTGATGTAAGTGGTATTCTGGTTCCGGGAGGATTCGGTACACGTGGAATTGACGGAAAACTCGAAGCAATCAAATATGCCCGTACACACAATGTACCTTTCTTAGGTCTGTGTCTCGGAATGCAGCTTTCTATCGTAGAATTTGCAAGAGACGTTCTTGGATATAACGATGCACACAGTGCTGAGCTTGATCCGAACACTACACATCCGGTTATCCATATCATGCCGGAACAGATCGGTATCGAAGACATCGGTGGAACTTTAAGACTGGGAGCTTATCCTTGTGTTCTTGATAAGACATCAAAAGCTTACGAAATGTATGGAACAGAGCAGATCAGCGAACGTCACCGTCATCGTTATGAAGTAAATAACGATTATCGTGATGCACTAACTTCTCACGGCATGAAGCTTTCCGGACTTTCACCAGACGGAAGAATCGTGGAAATGATCGAGATTCCTGAGCATCCTTGGTTTGTTGCCACTCAGGCTCATCCGGAATTAAAATCAAGACCGAACAGACCGCATCCATTGTTCAGAGGATTTATTGAAGCCGCTTTGAAATATCAGAACGACCATAAATAATATGATATAAAAAGGAAATCTGTTGCATGTTTATATATTGCAACAGATTTCCTTTTTTATCTGCATATACTATAGAGAAAATGACAGCTTCTCTGTATTTCTGATCTTATACTTTATATTTCTCTTATAAAGACCAGCTTACAGAACTTCCCTTTTCGTTCTTTTTCACCACAAGTTTATGATCTATCTGCTCCTTCAGTTCATTTACATGAGAAATAATTCCAATCAGTCTGTCCTTATCTGCAAGATCATTCAACACACGGATTGCCTGATCTCTCGATACATCATCCAAAGACCCGAATCCTTCATCAATAAACATTGTATCGAGATGGATTGCACCTGCTGTATTCTGGACAATATCTGAAAGTCCAAGTGCCATGGATAAAGCTGCCATGAAAGACTCTCCTCCCGATAATGTTTTTACATCTCTGACCGTATCTGTTGCCATATGATAAACATCCAGATCCAGTCCGGCCTGTCCCTGGCTACCCAGTTTTTCTACATCTCTGCATTGCAGAATAAACTCTCCTGACGTCATACGAACCAGTCTCTTATTCGCAGCACGTATGATCTGACGGAAATACTGCCTCTGAATATAGGTCTCAAAATCAAGCTTGGCACTTCCGCTCAGATTCCCATTTGCTGTCTTACTCAGATTTCCAACAATCTCATACTGCTTCTGAAGTCCACTGTTCTTTTCAAAATTACGTTTCAGATTGTCTCTTATCTCACGGTTTCTTTCATTGGTATTATGAAGTTTCATATATTCCTTACGGATTTCTTCCAGCTCTCCGGATGCCTCTTTTATCTCCCGCGCAATCTGTTCCGTATCTTTTCTTTCTTTTCCCTCTAACTGTTGCTCAAGCAATGTCCTGTTCGCTTCCAGTTCCTGCAATTCTTTCTGATATGCCCCTATCCATTGTTCTGCTTCTTCCAGTTCTCTCTCAGTCATACATTGACTATGATAGCTTTCTTCGTCCTCAAATCCCTGCTCTTTTATAATCTGTTTATAGGAACGTATCTTTTTCTGTACTTCTTCCTGTGATTGCACGACAGATGCTGATACGGTCTTCTGTTGTCCTTCCAGTTCCTTTTCTTTATTCTGCTTTTCCGTAAGACATCTTGTTACCGTCTCGTAATTATTTCTGACCAACTCAAGTTTCCCTGTTATCTCTCTCAGATGTTCTTCGGCTTCTTCCATCGTCTTGTATGGAAGCTTCTCCTCCATTGCCTGATACTCCGCCTCCAGCTTTGTATACATAAGTTTTGATTCCGTCAGACTCTGGCTGGTCTTTCGTTCTTTTTCTTCCAATTTTTCTATCTGGTTCGCAATCTGTTCCTGATTCTCTTTTAACGTTCTACATCTTTCAAAAATTTCTTCCAGCTGTTTCAATCTTTTTTCCGTTTCCATAAGCGTACGCTTCAGGCTTTGTATCTTCTCTTTCCAGCCAATTCCAGTTATATCTTCCACCTCATCTTTTATATTCTTTCGAAGTGTCAGACAGATTTCCTGTGCTGCCTGATATCCCGCAAGACATTTCCTGAATGCTTCTGTTTTTATATCTCTTATTTTTTCTTTCTTATCCCTTTCAGCTTTTGCAAGTTCCACTTCCGCCTGCGTCGGCGCCTCATCACTCAAGGCTGCAATCTGTGGATGTTCTCTGGAACCACAGACCGGACAAGGCTGCCCATCTTCCAGATTCAAAGCAAGAATCCCCGCCTGTTCATTCAGGAACTTGTGATACTTCATTTCATATTCCGCCCAGGCATTTTCATAATTCTTCTGTTCCCTGTCTGCTTCCTTCTTTGCTCTTTCGCAGTCTTCTTTTAATTCTTCTTTTCTCTCTTCCTGATGGTCAAGATCTTCGTAATGGCGTATCTGTTCTTCTATATGTTCTTTTTGATTCCTGCATTCATTTATGCATGTTTCTATCTTTTCATATTTCTTTAGAAATGTTAATATTTCTTTTTGATTATTTTGCAGGATTTCTTTCTTCTGTAGTATGGTTTCCGATTGATTAAGATAGTTTTTTATTTCTTTTGTAATTTTATCTAATTCTTCTTTTTTTGCATTCATACCTTGATACTGTAAAATTGCATCCTGTATCCGCACCTTTTTTTCTGTAAGCACTGTCTCTTTTTCCGTCTTTTCCCGGCCAGCTTCTTTCTGTTTGTCTGTTAATTCCTGCAGCTGCTTCCGGCATTCCTGTAATTCCTTTTGAAGACTACGTTCCTGTACTTCCAGTTCTGTCAGGCGCTTTTCTTCCTCCAGATACCTTTTTTCTTCTTGCAGTACACGTCCCGCCTTTTTACCTGTTTGTATCCGTCCTGTTAAAAACTCATATTTCGCTTTTTCCGGCATTTTTTCTTCCAGTCGGCTCAATACCCGTTCATACGAATCAAAGAGCTGATTCAGCAGTTCTGCTTCCTTCAGCAGCCGGTTCTTATCTTCCAGTACCG
>OGPK01002784.1_pt1 | contig 10725 bp, 8 predicted proteins | sample 1552921 | NCBI WGS metagenome assembly OGPK01 (sample SAMEA2580264, study PRJEB22360) | human gut metagenome | biome: human gut; feature: human-associated habitat; material: faeces | place: Denmark | collected 2008/2010 | reverse complement strand
ATAACAACCTCGGACAAAAAATCGTCTGTAGCCGATTTTACCGCATAAAAATGCGGTGTTGCTCACGCAACAGTCCGAGAACGTTTTTGCTTACGCAATAACAACCTCGGACAAAAAATCGTCTGTAGCCGATTTTACCGCATAAAAATGCGGTGTTGCTCACGCAACAGTCCGAGAACGTTGAAACACGATTTTGTTTTGCCTGATAGGCAAAATTTGCGGCATTTGCCGCTATGTGCCTTGACGGCACATTAAAATCGTGTTATAATATAAATAAAGAGGGAAACGACAGACGGTCACTCCCTGTAAGTGTTAAAATAACCGCTCACAGTTTGCGACAGGGGGCGGTTATTTCTTTTTATTTGTAAAATTTATAACAAAAGAAATGACACTGAATATCATAACGGTAAATCCCGTTAGGAAAATACCAATCTGAATTAAGTTGTCCAGAGTTATGTACACAGCTTCACCTCCTTTCAAAGCGCTTTCGCACTTTCGGGAGATGAATTTGACCGCCTATCGTCCAAGGTTTCCCTCAGCGAATATTTTAGCATAATATAGCCAAAAATGCAATCCCCGACGATTTGAAAAGTTCGTCGGGGATTGAATTGCTATATGATCAGATCCGTATCTTCAAGACGTTTATTGAAGAACTTCATTATCCTTATACACGGTTTTCTCAGCACTATACCGATAAAGAGGGCTATCGCAACATAAATCAGCAGGTAGAGCAGGTCTTCTATGTAGCTTTGCGCATATACGCCGGCGACTGCTTCACGCATTGCGTTTATGCTGTATCTGAAGGGCAGATAGGGAAGAATGTTGCGGAAAAATTCGGGGAGAACTTCGGGAGGGAATGTACCGCCCGAGCCGGCAACCTGAAGTACAAGAATAATTACCGCAAGAGCCTTACCTATTACGCTGAATGTGATCGTCAGCGAGTAGATGAGCAGTGAGAATACAATAGAAGATACAACGGCGGCGATGATGAACAACAGCGGGTCTTCACACTGTACTTTCAGGAATAAAAGGTCGCCGAGTGCGATTATTATCGCCTGAATTATTGATACCATAAGGTAAATCATATATCTGCCGAAATAAGCCTGTATCGGTCTTACATTACTGCCGAGCTTTTCGATGTCACGGCGGCTGATCTCTGCTTTCAGTACGGCGACAAGTACGATCGAGCCTACCCAGATAGCGAGTATCGTGTAGAACGGCGTCATGGCTGAGCCGTAATTTTCTACAGGATAAACCTTGACGGTGTTAATTTCAACGGGTGAACTCATAAATTTGCCGAGAGATGACGGGTCACTTGAAACCTCTTCGATAAAAGCTATAAGCGCCTGATCGTTGCTTATATCATCGACCTTTTTCTGCATATTGGTGAGCTTATCCTTTGCGTTTCCGATTATTTTATCGAGGTCGGTAAGGCAGGATTTAAGGCTTGCAAGCGAGTTCTGAGCATCGGTGAGAGCCGTTTCGATATTCGGAACAGATGTTCCTGCGTCAGAAAGCAGTGCGGAAATTCCGTCAAGCGTCTTGAACACTTCATTAACGGCGGTATCCATAGCAGTTTTGACAGAAGTGTTCCAAGTGGTTTTTATGCCGTCAAATTCTTTCTTTGAATCGGTTATCAGCTTGTTTACATCACTTTCAAAATTATCGGGGGCGTGACCTGTTGCGCTGACAGTGTCTGCACCGCTGTTTAATTTGTCGATGATTGCGTTCTGCTTTTCTATATTCCTGTCGATTGCATCGGTCATAATGCTGACATCAATTCCGAGCTTTTCACCGACTGTTACAACATGGGTGCGGATATTATTCAGTGCATCAATTGTTTTTCTGTTTATCTCCGCTGTTGCTCTTATCCTTTCGGCGGCTTTGTCGGCATCGGCGGCGATCTCACCCGTGATGCCCGAAATACTGCTTTCCGTATTGCTGTAAAGCGTGTCGATCGAATTAAGGACGGTATCTGTAGGGGCGGTTATCTGTGTTGATCCCGCCTGTACAGCCGTAATGCTGTCCTTGGCGGAAGATGTCAGAGTACCCGACTGCGCAAGAAGCTGCTCAAGATCCGGGATTGACTTTTTGGTGTTTGCAATCATTGTATCTGCACTGTCAAGTGTTGTGCTTATCAGCGAAATTGAGCTTTGGAAAGCGGAAAGATTGTCGATAACGTCGCCTATGGCTGATTTTATATTGTCTGTTATCTCGGTGAATTTCTTGTTGCCCTGCTCGGAGGAGTAGTTTAATATTCCTGCAAGCTCGGTGGTAATCGTATCAATAAAGCTCTCGTTTACCTGGTTTTTTATCGCCTCTGCGCCTTTGTCGGTGATTTTCGGGGCGATAGCGTTTTTCTTTTCGTTGAGCGTGTAGGTTATCTGCGGACGTGTCAGCTTGCCCGAAAGTATGCTTGTGAAGCTCTCGCTGAAATTTTCGGGGATAACAACGCTGGCATAATATTCGCCTGTTACTACTCCGTTTTCCGCCTGCTCCTTATCTACGAACGTCCAGCACATCTGCGTGTTCTTTTTAAGATTATCCACTATCTGATTGCCGATGTTGATTTCCTTTGAGGCAAGCTTTGTGCCTTTATCGCAGTTTGCGACCGCAATCTTGATATTGCCTGTGTTTGAGTACGGGTCCCAGTTTGCCGCAATGTTGAACCACGCATACAGCGCCGGCAGTATACAAATACCTATCATTACCGCAAACGCCATAAGATTTGTGCGTATCTTTTTTATATCGCTTAAAAATATCCTGAATATTGTCTTCATTTGTTTTCCTGCTCCCTCGTTTTCATTCCGGAAAGACGGCTGATGTCCTTTTTAGCCGATTCTATCGTGGTTTCTATGTTAGCCTTTGCGTTTTCAAGCTCAGTTTTTGCGTTGCTTATCGTCTTGTCGATATCGTTCTTCATCTTTTCAAGGTCGTCTTCCTTGTCGGTGTTTTTAATGCCGAGTATCTTTTCGTACTTGTAGCAACGGTAATCTATCCGTGTCATTACCGCAATACCCGAGATAATGAAGATTATCCACAGCGTCAAGAAGAATGTTTTGCTGTCAAGGCTGAACATCAGGGCGAGAAATACAACTGCACTGATGATAATGAGCAGTATCCCGACCTTGATACATTTTTCACGTTTTGCGTATTCTGCCTTGTATTCGTGCATAAGGCGCAGATATGCGTTATGCTCCTTGTCCTGTGTTGTGGCAGGATCTTTTATAAGCCCGTCTATAAGATCAAGCTCGTCCGGCTCTTCCTCATGTCTCTCTTCAAAAAGGTCTATATCGGAAAACTTCGTTTTCTTTATCTGCTCTTTTCCCTTTTTATCTTTATTCTTCAAACCGACACCCCACTTTTTAAGTGTATTTTTTCTTGCCACAATATGATTATACTATTAAAAAAGCGGTTTGTCTATTGACATTCTGACAAAAGCAGTACATTTAAATATGCGGAAATTGGGAGAAATAAGAGATTTCAGAGCGGAAAAGAAAAATTCTGAAATGAGAATTTATTTTGAGAAATTCGGAAAAAGTGCTGAAATGAGAATTTTTCTGTGAAAATCAGTAGATGTGTATTGAAATGAGAATTTTTCGAAAAGTTACCGCCCGTTTGTGTAGTCAGACGGGCGGCGTTTTATATTCAGTTGTTTTCGATTTCGGTGATAAGCTGTATCATACCGCTGATAAGCCTTTTGTGTTCATCTGTCATTGGGGTTATCTTTGAGGCGATGTCATTGTCATAAAGCTCTGCAGAAGCAGTGCCGAGCAGGAAATAGTCGGGTGTCGTATTCAGCACGGAGCAAAGGCTCATTATAAGCTCAAGGCTCGGTGCGCTCCTGCCGGTTTCGATATTTGAGAGATATTTATAGTTTACGTCTATCAGCTCGCAGACCTCGTACTGCTTCAAGCCGAGTTCCTTTCTGCGCTTTGCTATGCGTTTTCCGAGAGCGGTATAGTCAATTTTCATAGTATCACCTCAAGACAATAATAACAGTTTTTGAGGAAAATAAAAACCGCCTGTTAAGTAGAAATTCTTATTGACAGATAGAAAATTCTGTGTTATACTAAGAAAAATGATGAATTTCTACAAAATATGTGGAAAAATGACAAAATAAAATTTGCAGGTTTTAAATGTGATACTTATATAGACTTCAGGAGAATATGCCGCCATATATAGTAAAGCATCAGAATTTAAATTAACAGTTATTAGCTGCAAAAATGGAATGGAATGTGCCGAAAATCATAATATAACAATCGGCACATTTAAAATAAGGAGGTTTTTTTATGAAAAAAAGAATTATATCAATGGCAATGTCAGTGGTGGTCGCAATATCTGCGCTTCCGCTATTCAGCAGTTGTTCCGGTGGCATAGGCGGAACAAATATCAATCAGGAGCTGGTAAAAAATTTAGAGTTAGATCAAAACGACATTTCAATACTTGTAAAACCTTTTGAGGTTATCAACATAGCGAGAAATGAGCTAAATTCGAAAAGCAATATAACAAATGAAGATCTTCAGAATTTTTCTAACACAATATATGATGCTTTTTACGGTTCAAAAGATAACGAAAGTGATGCATCAGATATTTCGAACGAGAAACATGCTACAGATATTTTGTCGGAAAAGTATAGTAATGCTGCTGAAAATAACGAAGCAATGAGAACACAATATAATACATACGAAACTGTTGTTTTAAATGGACAGAGTAGCATAACGGACTATCACTTAGGTGAAGTGGATGTACTTATGGGTGGTGTCATTCGTTATTTACCGATTATGCGTTACAAAGACGCAGTATCGTTTTTAAATTTCCATTCCGAACTGTTATATGGTAAGGAAATGATTTCAGAAGAAGAAATCAATAAGGTTTCTGAGAATAATATCAGAACATCCTACAAGGATAATCTTAAAATTACACTAAGTAAAATATTAAACAGCAGTGCTAAGGCGGAAAAAATATGCAAACTGACAATGAAAGTATGGCATAATTCGATATATAAAGAGCATGATACTGAAACCGATGCTTTCACAATGGAAAATGGCAGTTATTTCTATGATGATTTCAATGATGCTCTTAAAAATCTTTATAATGATACAACATATAACAGTGATATTTCATCCATAAAAAAAGAACAGGAAGATATAACGGAAATAGTAAAACTAATGAAAGATGTACCGGAAGAGTTTTCGAGTACATACGATGATCTGAAACAGTTGTACAGTGCTTACCAGACTTTCTCAGGACTTGCGGTTAATTCATCCGGTAGCTATAATTCGTATTCAGATAGCGTGGAAAAAGCTACCGACGAAGTTATTAAATACTATAATAACTTAAAATTATATCTTGATTAAGTAGGTGATTATTTCAAATCAAAATTTAAGTGGTAGATAACGGCTTACACGATCTCAGCTTTATCATATTCAAGGGCGACAAAATATCGCCTTATGAAGAAACAACTAATGAATAAAATCAGGCAAGGAAATAATAACTATGAGCATTTTAAATTCATCGGTAAGTAAAAAGATTTCTGTAAAGCTCAGCTTAAACGAAATCAATGAAATAAAGTTATACATAAAGGGTGCGGTTGACGGTTTTTGCAATATTAATAACGGAGAAACGTTTTCTGTCCGCCGCTTGTTTGGTGGCAATAACGGTAACTGGAACGGTACACCCTTGCAGGCGATATATAATTATTATGTTTCTGTCTGTGAAGATAACGCAAAGGAAAAGTCGGCTATTGATGTCGGTGTGCTTCTTAAGCAGGTACTTTCCGATGATGTATATTGGGAATATGAGCTGATAAAGGGATATACTAACGAGTATAGGAGAATCGGCAGAAAATAAGCAAATAGCTGTACAGATGAAACTAACAGGAAATTTATGCTTAATTGGTTTTAATATTGATGTTATATCAACACAAAACTCCCCGCCAACACGGCGGGGAGTTCGCATTTATTATATTACCTTGTAACCCTTAACCTAAAACAACCTCAACCTTGTGAGTGCCGTTTCCAAATACGGGGATTACATTGCTGTCAACAGCCTTGCCGTCAACTGTAACGGACTTAACGCCGTGGCAAACGTGATCGGGGTTCTTTACTGTGATCTCGTAGGTTGCGCCTCTGAACAGTCTTGAAGCTGTGAAGCCGTCCCACTCGTGAGGAATTGAGGGATCAATCTTCAGACCGTTGTATTCGGGCTTGATACCTAAGATGTACTGAGATACTGCAACGAAGTTCCAAGCGGCTGTACCTGTGAGCCAGCTGTTCTTAGCTTCGCCGTGTCGCTTAGCATCCTTACCTGCAATCATCTGAGCGTATACATAAGGCTCTGTGCGGTGCAGATCGGAAATATCCTCTCTGAATGCGGGAGCAATCTTTGAATAATACTCAAATGCCTTGTCGCCTCTGCCTACTGCGGCTTCAGCACAGATTATCCAAGCGTTGTTGTGGCAGAAGATACCTGCGTTCTCCTTGTAACCGCCGGGATATGTGGAGATTTCGCCGTACTGTATGTAGTAGTGTGTGAACGCAGGGTTGTTAAGAACAAGACCGTGCTTTGAGTTAAGATACTTGTCTACGCTGTCAAGGGTATGAATATCGTAGCCCTTGTCCTTGCCAAGACCTGCGAGAACGCACCAGCCCTGAGGCTCGATGAATATCTTGCCCTCTTCGCACTCGTGTGAGCCGACCTTCTTGCCGTAGTGGTCGTAAGCACGGAGGAACCATTCGCCGTCATAGCCGTATTCAAGGGTGTTCTTTCTCATCTTTTCGATCTCAGCCTGAGCCTTTTCAGCTTCTGCCGTGTCACCCTTCAGCTTGCACATTTCAACGTACTCGGGAGCTATTGCACAGAACATACCTGCAATCATTACAGATTCCGCAACCTTGCTGTAGTAAGGAGGCTCCTTGAACATTTCCTTGTTGTTGTATGTCTGGAATGACTCGCCGGGCTTGTCTGAGAAGCAGGAGAGGTTAAGGCAGTCGTTCCAGTCGGCACGTCCGCTGAGAGGAAGTCCGTGAGGACCTACCTTCTTAACAACGTGGTAGAATGCTCTCTTCATATGGTCGAGCATTGTGTCTGCAAGCTCGTCACGGTTCTCATAAGGAACCTTCTCGTCAAGGATAGAAACATCGCCTGTTTCCTTTATGTAAGCCGCAACTGCGAGAATCATCCACAGCGGGTCATCGTTGAAGTTGGAGCCAAGCTCGTGGTTACCCATCTTTGTGAGGGGCTGATACTGGTGGTAAGCACCGCCGTCCTCAAGCATTGTAGCGGCAAGGTCGATAAGTCTTTCTCTTGCTCTTGCAGGAATCTGGTGTACGAAGCCGAGTAAGTCCTGGTTGGAGTCACGGAAGCCCATACCTCTGCCGATACCGCTCTCAAAGTAAGATGCGGAACGTGACATATTGAATGTAACCATGCACTGATACTGGTTCCAGATGTTAACCATTCTGTTGAGCTTTTCATCGGGAGAATCAACGCTGTACTGACCGAGCAGGCTGTTCCAGTGTTCCTTCAGCTCTGCGAGGAGCTTGTCAGCCTTTTCGGCTGTATCGCACATAGCCATCATAGCCTGTGCCTTAGCCTTGTTTACGATGTTCTTCTTTCTGTCGCCGCTTGTTATAATCGTGCTGTTCTCGTCAAGGTCGGGAGCAAACTTTTCTTCAACCTTGTTCTCAACATAGCCCAGGCAGAATACAAGATCCTTGCTTTCGCCGGGCTGGAGCTTGATTTCGATATAGTGAGAAGCAACGGGTGACCAGCCGTCTGCAACGGACATATTGGGTGCGCCTGCGAATACTGTCTGAGGAGCGTCAAAGCCGTTGTATAAGCCGAGGAAGCTCTCTCTGTCGGTATCGTAACCGTTTATATCGGCATTTACAGAGTAGAATGCGTAGTGGTCACGTCTTTCCTTATATTCGGTCTTGTGGTAGATAACAGAACCGTCAATTTCAACTTCGCCTGTGTTGAAGTTTCTCTGGAAGTTTGTTGTATCGTCGTTTGCATCCCAAAGGCACCACTCAAGGAAGCTGAACAGCTTTAAGTTCTTTTCCTTATCGCTGTCGTTTTTGATTGTAACCTTCTGGATTTCTCCGTTGAAGTTCTGGGGAACGAAGAATGTAACTGTGGCTGTAACGCCGTTTGATGAGCCTTTTATGATTGTGTAGCCCATACCGTGACGGCACTCATAGCTGTCAAGTGTTGTCTTAACGGGCGACCAGCCGGGGTTCCATACATGACCGCCGTCGTTTATGTAGAAGTAACGTCCGCCCATATCAACGGGAACATTGTTATAGCGGTAACGTGTAATTCTTCTCAGTCTTGCGTCCTTGTAGAAGCAGTAACCGCCTGCTGTGTTAGAGATCAGCGAGAAAAAGCCCTGTGTGCCGAGATAGTTTATCCACGGATAAGGGGTCTTGGGAGATGTAATGACATACTCTCTGTTCTTATCGTCAAAATAACCGAATTTCATAGAATCCTCCTAATGTTTTTGTTCCTGTAGCGAAAAAATTACAACGTTACAGAAACGTCTATGATAATTATATCTTAAATGAAATTTTTTAGCAAGGGCTGTAATCGTTTTAAAAATAAAAATTTTTGTGAAAAGTAAAAATCCGCAATCTGCACAAAAAAACGGGCTGTGTTAGTGCATTGTGACGATTAGTTGCACTATATTGATATTTTGTTTTGGAGTTGCTTTACAATATGGTGGAAAAATGATATAATATTTGTATTATCGGGAGGATTTTAATGATTATTTTAACTTTATCCCGATTTTTGATATGACGATTTTGACAACTTAGCCAAAGGACGTAATATGAAATACATTGAATACCGAGAAAAACGTGAGCATGGCACAAGGGAATTTCCGTATGCCTGTTACAGAGTGACAGAGAATTATCCCCGTTATAATATGATACCGCATTGGCATAACGAGTGCGAGATCATCTATGTCAGGAGCGGATATTTCGAGCTTTTTCTTGACGGTCATACACACAGGATAGATGCCGGCTGCTGTTCGCTGATAATAGGCGGAAGTATGCACGGCGGTACGCCGAAGGACAACTGCAGATATGACTGTCTTGTGTTTGATATGGCGGCTTTGCTTAAATCAAGTCAGATATGCACATTGCATCTTCAGCCGATAATCAACCACGAAAGACGGTTTATCACCTTCTTTTCCGCTGACAGCGAGCCTGCGAAGGACGCAAAGGCGGTTATAGACGCAATGCTTGAAAAAGAGCCGGGATATGAATTTACCGTACCCGGACGGCTTTTGTGTATGCTCGGTCACATTGTGGCAAGGCAGGAGCATTATCAGAGCGGAGAAACAGCGGCGAGCGATATAAAGAAGGTACGCCGTTTCAAGAATGTTATAAGCTATATCGAGCAGAATTACCGTAAGAACATAACGCTTGAGGAACTTGCGAACGAGTGCGGAATGAACAGGAATTATTTCTGCCGTGCGTTCAAGGAATATACGGGCAAGACACCTGTTGAATATCTCAATTATTTCCGTATCGAATCTGCCTGTGAGCTTATCGCAAGTACCGATGAGAAGCTGATAGATATTGCGATGAAGTGCGGATTCAACGATTACAGCTATTTTATAAAGGTGTTCAAGAGCATGAAGGGCGTAACACCGAGAGATTATTGCAGGAGAAGCTTCTGATCTATGATGTATATACTTATAGCGTTGCTTTCCGCATTCTTTGCGGCCATAACAACGATACTGTGCAAGTGCGGACTGCGTGACGCTGACTCCGATGCGGCAACGGCACTGCGTACAACGATAGTGCTTGTGCTGTCGATAGCGGTCGTGTGGATAACGGGGGAATGGCACGATCTTCCTAATGTAACGGGAATGACACTGTTGTTTCTGATACTTTCGGGCTGTGCGACGGGCGGCTCGTGGCTGTGCTATTTCAAGGCTCTGAAAACGGGAGATGTGAACAGGGTCGCACCTATCGACAAATCCTCGACCGTACTTGCTATGCTGATGTCGTTTGTTTTTCTCGGCGAACAGCTAACGGCTTATAAGATCATTGCAATGGTGCTTATCGGCATCGGAACGCTGATGATGAGCATACACACCGGAAAAAGAGGTTCAAAGGCAGGTAGGTGGATGATATTTGCGTGGATGTCCGCAATATTTGCCGCACTGACCTCGATTCTTGCAAAGATAGGCGTACAGAATGTCAATTCAAATCTCGGCACTGCCATAAGAACGGCTGTTGTTCTTGTAATGGCGTGGATAGTCGTAGCGGCAAAGGGCAAGAAGAATGTTTTTTCGGGGCTTGGCGGCAAGGCGTTTGTGTTTATTGCACTCAGTGCCGTATCTACTGCGGCATCGTGGCTGTGCTACTATTACGCACTGAAAATCGGTGACGCATCGGTAGTTGTACCGATAGACAAGCTGAGTATACTTGCTGTCGTGCTGTTCTCAAGGATATTCCTTAAGGAAAAGCTCACGGCGATGTCTTCTGCGGGGCTTGTGCTTATTGTCGCAGGTACGGTGTTTACGATACTTTGATTTTAACAGAATATGAAGAAAAGCGGAACGTGGGTTTCACGTTCCGCTTTTTATATAAAAGTCTTTTGTTTAATGTGCTTCTGTTATATCGTTCAGTTCTGATTGCGATAGTAAGGCTACCGATAGTTCTTTTTGTCGGATAGCACTTCTCGGGTTCGCTATTCGAATCAATGCACCTG
>OGPK01002764.1_pt1 | contig 10777 bp, 11 predicted proteins | sample 1552921 | NCBI WGS metagenome assembly OGPK01 (sample SAMEA2580264, study PRJEB22360) | human gut metagenome | biome: human gut; feature: human-associated habitat; material: faeces | place: Denmark | collected 2008/2010 | reverse complement strand
TTATGAAAATGTGATAACAGTTGATTATATTTGAATATCTTGGGCTTAGAGCCGTCCGCACCGCAAATCGAAAAAGCAAAATTAGGAAAAGCTCTGATTCCCAACGGAATTAGGGCTTTTTTATTGGTTTTCGGGCGGCAAAAAATAGCGTTTTAGAGAAGTTATGAGGAGCAAATTCAGGGTCCTTTTTAGGGTCACTGAAAAAAGCACCTGGAATGTATCATACTTCGCTGATTTTCATATTCTTGTATAGGAATTACCTGTTCCCTATTTTGCTAATTTTGTAACGCTAAAAACAAGGTGAAATGAAACAGGATTCAATGAAGGTTTTGTTCTTCATCCGCAAGAGCAGGCTGAAGAAAAACGGCGAGGCTCCGGTATTCCTCCGGATAACCATAAACGGACAACAGGATGAGATACGCATCCAACGCTCTGTACCCATCCATCTGTGGAATAACCTGAAGGGATGCAGTAAAGGGAAGGACCGTGTGTCCTTGGAACTGAACAGCTACATAGAGGCTCTGAAAGTACGGCTGTATCAAATCCACAAGGAACTGCTCTGCCAGGATGCGCTGATCACTCCCAGAAACATGCTGGTCAAACTGTTCTCTAAGGAGGAAAGACATTTGGTTGTGGAAACAATGAAAAAGTGTATTGATGACTGGCGCTCTCTTATTGGGCAGGAATACCAACCGTCTACTATCTCCCGCTATGACAACTGCTACGAATCGCTGAAAACAGTGGTAAAGGAATTCTATAAGAAGGAGGACATCACGTTCTACGAACTGAACGGGGAATTCATTGACACGTTTGAAATGCACCTGCGGACAGAAAGGAAACTCTCGCAGAATACGCTCACCAAATACATGAGCTGCTTCCGCAAGGTATTGGGCATAGCCAGGGATAACGGGTGGCTGAACTTTGATCCGCTGGTAGGCAAACGGAAACGGCTGTTCAAGAAAGAAGAGACGTGCCCGACTTTCCTTACACTGGACGAACTGCAACGAATCATGGAGAAGGAGTTTTCGACGGAACGGCTGAACCATGTAAAGGACTTCTTCCTGTTCTGCTGCTATACCGGGCTCTCGTACATTGATGTGAGCACGCTGCGTCCCATACACCTGTATCGGGACAACAACGGGAAGCTGTGGATACACAAGTCAAGGGTGAAAATCACGACGAACAAGGAAACCTGCACGAGTAATGTGCCGTTGCTACCGCCTGCCATCGCCATTTTGGAGAAATACAAAGGATGGAACGAAAAAGATCCGGACGCACCTTGCCTGCCCATCCCGTCGAATCAGAAGATGAATGAATATCTGAAGGAAATAGCTACTTTATGCGATATAAAGAAACGCCTGACCGTCCATGTGAGTCGGCACACCTTCGCGACCACGGTAACGCTCGCCAACCATGTGGCCATCCAAAACGTATCGAAAATGCTGGGACATTCGTCCACACGCATGACTCAGCATTACGCACGGGTGCTTGACAACAGCATCATGGAGGACATGAAAGGAGTGGCCGGAATATTCCGCTAAATGTTTCATAAAGTCTGAAATGCTTCTCAATCGGCAGGTCTTATAACAAAACCAGGAAGGATTGTTTCTCATAACGATAATCCTTTCTGGTTTTTATCTCTCTTTACCGGAAAGCTTCCCGCCTGTTCTCTACAAGCAGTTTCTCTATGTCTGCTTCCCGATACAGAATTTTACCGCCTATTTGATAAAACGGGATTTTTCCTGTATTGCGATATTCCTGTAACGTGCGTTTTGTCAATTTCAAGTGCTGTGCCAGTTCGGTGTCAGTCAGAAAACTTTCTCCATTCAATATCGGTCGCGTATTGGTTTCCAGCATGTCGAGTAAAGCAGATAAATGCTTCATGTCCTGGAAAAACGCAATAGCCTGCGGATCGTCACGCATTATAACTTTACTCATCTTTCGGACTCCTTTCTCGATTTACGTCTACAGCCTGTCATTCCTAATAATCTCATAATATCGTGCTCCTGATAATAGGTCCTGCGGTCAATCTGGGTGTAAGACAAAGTACCGTTGCTACGCAAAGATTGCAAGGTTCGTGGCGAGATATGCAATATGGCGCATACTTCCTGATTGTCCAGCCATTTGTCCAGTCGCTTGGGCAAATGTCTTTGAGACAACGTTTCCACTTTCTTCTTAAGCAATTCCAAAGCCATGCGCATATCTTCAAATGTTTTAGCCTCTATACATACAAATTCCATACATTTCATTTTTAGGTCAGACAAATATAGCATTTGTAACCGTATTGCCAAAATGCATGTCGGCAACTGGCTGCCAATGGCATCAAATGTCATAACAAATTCACTCAATTGAAATTTTTCAAGCGGCTACAATGCTCCCTTTTAAGCGTATGCTCGCCTGCGTGAATCTAAATATTCACTAAAAACATCTATTCCAAGCGGGGAGTTTATCAAATAATCTCTATTTTAGTCCGTCGTAATATCTAATCTTACCCAAAGGCATGAATGATTTTATTCTGACCCTATTGATAAACGGAGGCGTAGTCTTATGCATTGTTGGGCTATGGGCTTATGCTAGGTACTGGCGGCGAAAGGCGGCAAAGGCATTCCTCCAACATGCTGTGGCCTGCTACAAAAAAGAAGACAGGGAAGAATTAGCCGGACAAGCCGTAATGGCCGGGAGCAGACATGCCGGTTTGTTGTATGCGCTGACGTGCCCGGAACTGTTTGACATCGTACGGCCGATGCGGGCTTTCCGTTTCGGGAAAATACGTTGCGTGTGTGCCGACTATTATTTTCCTCAACGCTATGAAAGCTGGCTGAGGGATGATCAGGCAGACTTTGTACAGGATGTATATGCCTTTAAGGACGGGAAAGAATTATGTCATGACTATTTCTCACAAGCATTTGAAGTTCTTTCCGTCCATGAGAATGTGACAGCGGTATTCATGCCGTGCAGTACCTCTGAACGGTATTACAGGCGTTTCGCTAAAATAGCCCATTATTTGGAACGGCATGGCTATGCCCTATCCGGACTGCATCTGATAGAAATCGTTAGGAACCGGGAAAGCAAGCACACTGCCGCCCAACGGTCGAGCGTTGATATGGCAAACTACTCCATGTCACTGGCATTGCAAGGGAAAAAGGTGGTGATCGTAGATGACCTTCTCACTACGGGAAGCAGCCTGGCCGGATTTGCCCGGAATCTGGAACGAATTGGCGCGGAAGTAATCGGAGCGGTATTTCTTGCCCGTACGTTTCAAGTTCCGTCATGGAGGAAGGTTCGTTGGATGGTGTGGAAAAGACTCCTCTTGCCTAAGTAGGTAAGAGAACAACAATTTTTTCGATATATTGTCTATTCTGTCATCTGAGAAAAGATAAATTTTTTAGCTATAATGATGTCAAACTTACATTTTAGGCTGCTAAAATTTATTTTATTCCTTAATAATCACTATTTTTGCATAATAATAAATTATGTATTGTTATGAATTTGCGTCAAATACAAGAATTAAGAGTAAAAGATTGGGTTTTTATTCACTTCTCAACGACTAAAGAACCGGCACAAGTGCAATCTATCTTTAAAGTGAAAGAACAAATTAATGCGACTGTTCAACCTTTGTACAATAAAGACCTTATAACCTTTAATAAATGTGATGAATGGGAACAGGTCACCCCAATTGATTTGTCTGAGAATATATTAAACACGTTAAGATTTACCAAATATGAAAACAGAAAATTATTCGGTCTTGTTGGAGTAACTTATTTTGAAAAAAATTTCAAGCAAAAAGATCTTTTATTTAATGTAAATCTACTATGGGAAGATAATTGTTTCAAATGGATACAAGAAGATAGCGAAGCCTATTTTGGATGTAAAAGCACCCCTATACTATATTTGCATATACTCCAACATTTATTTTTTGATTTGTATGGACAGGATATGCCTATAACTTTTAACTCCCTAAATTAGGAATTACATGAAAGAATTAATCTGATTTTCCAATTAGCCAAACATGTAAATAACATGATTCGATATAATATCAAAATTTATTTGCATATGAATTAAGAATCCAGCGATAAAAACATTAGGGAATGATATATCTGCTGACCCAGCATTAATATAGCAATAAATATCAGGAAAATCAAGACTTCCTGTGATATCAAATGATATCTAAAGCTAAGGATCGCTAGAACATTTTGTGGACGGGATAATGATCTGTACTTTAGCCAGCGTAATAATAAAACGCTGACAATTATGATAGGATTGGACAAGTTTGATAACCTGATTTCCTTGATAACCTACTTCAAGGACAATGCAACCTGCAAGCAGTTCTTGAAAGAGCAGAGATGGGGCGATGATGTGGTTTGCCCTTATTGCGGACACCATCACTGCAATTCACGTTCTGATGGCAGATTCCGCTGTCCGAACTGCCTGAACAACTTCTCTGTCCTTGTTGGGACTATCTTCGAGAACACCAAGATCGCCTTGGTGAAATGGTTCTCTGCCATGTACCTCATATCTTCCCATAAGAAGGGCATTTCCTCTCACCAATTGGCAAGGGACATCAATGTCACGCAGAAAACTGCTTGGCATATCCTTCACAAAGTTCGTTCTCTTTACAGCCAGGACGATTCTATCGAATTGTCAGAAGATGTTGAATGTGACGAGGCTTACATTGGCGGCAACGAGAAGAACAAGCACGAAAGCAAGAAAACCGAAGGCACGCAAGGCCGTTCCTTAAAGACCAAGACACCCGTATTCGGGATGGCTCAGAGAAACGGTAACATTGTCGCCATGAAAACCCAAGACACGAAAAGCAGGACTTTAATGCCTATCATCAGGCAGTTTGTGAAGGAAGGCTCTCGCATCTATACTGACGAATATATCGGTTACAATTCCTTGGTGGAAAGCGAATACAGCCACGCTGTCGTTAATCACGGAGCAAAACAGTTCGTGAATGGTGAAAAACACACCAACACCATTGAAGGCTTTTGGGCGCAACTGAAACGTGCCATTTTCGGCATCTACCACTTTGTTTCCGCAAAGTATCTCCAAAGATATGTTAATGAAGCCGTCTTCCGCTACAATTCACGGGAACAATCCGAAAGCGAGCGTTTCAGAATGATGTTCAAACGCTCAATTGGTATTTTCAGCTACGCAGATGTGAAAATGTTGGGTAATATTAATTAAATTGTATGCCGCTAATCTTATTGTTATTAAGGAACTGCTCAATCTTTTTTTCTTGTTTCCTAATAAGTATGTTTATGGTGTAAATCTTAAATTCTGCATACAAAATAGAGCAAAAATATAATACAAAACAAATAACAAATGAGATATATGGTAAAAATAATGATATGTATTTGATCTTATAAGTGTCAAATTTAATCAACAATAATATATACTGATTTAAAATGCTATTCCAAAAGAAAGCCGCTAAATAGGAACCTGCAAATAAAGAAATAGTAACAAATACTGTATGTAAGTTGTTATTCTTTAAAGGCTTGGCCATTAAATTTGCAAAAATGAGTACTTCCTTAATTAAAAGATAAAATATATAACAAATAATACCTAAAACAAACAAAGGCCATACTTGATTTGTCAATGGATGAACCTTATAATCACCTATAATCAATAACAACAAAACACTATACAATCCAAGCACAAGACATACCTTATTAAAGTAAACTGGATGCATATCAATTCTGTCATCTACTTTTCTTATAGCCATATTTATTTTCACAATCAAAGAAGCTGTGTCATTCTTCATTTTTTTGCGAATACTATTATCAATAGATTCTTCATCATCTAAATCTAGTGACTGTAACGACTTTTCTGACAAAATATTACAATTGTTCTGAATTTTTTCAGATGAATGTCTAATTCCTTCTTTTACTTGCATGAATAAGCCTTTAAACAAAGCAGCAGGCGAAAAACCTTCAAAACAAACAAATGCAAAATTAAAAGCAACGGCTAGTTGAATAAAACTTGTATAATCAGTAAAATTAATCATTGCATCTTTCCAACAATACACTTTTACTATATTGACTATTGTTATAAACAGAATAGAATAATTTGGATAACATCTTACATTCCTTTATATTATTAAAGTTACATTCGGCTTTCCTGTTATTTATATCATATTCCATCCTATACATATGTTTATCGGCAACACAAAAATGTATAACTCTACCTTTGTTATCTTTAAATGTTCTGCCATCTTGAATAATTCTGACAAAGGCCTTATCTGAATATTCTGCCAATAGTTGAAATATCTTACTACTATCCGCTTCTGCATCGTGAGAAGACAAAAGAATTTCCACTTTTGTCTTTGATTTTGACAGAAAAGAGTCTAATGCGGATATATATTCAGAATGATTTGTCACTTCATTGTTGAGGTTATTCGCAACAATTTGAATGGAATCAGTCGCATTTCTAAAAATACTTCTGAAGACAATTAAAGCCATTTCATTGCCTTCATTATTGAACATAAAATCATTTTTCCGTTTAGCATTAAACTCTACGGCTTCTGTATATTTGTTCAATTCAGGAGTATTTAAATTTATGTCTGCCATACTTTTTTATAAATATAGTATTCTTAGAAAAAGAAGTATCTATTTTATTTTTTAAGGCTTCAAATATAGCAAAATAGTTTTAAGCAACAAAATGTTGAGCGACTTTTTATCTCGTATTTATATATAATTAAAACAAAACGTCCGAAAACTCGTGGTAATCGGACGTTTCAACTATTTTCAATAGGAGTCATCTTTGGTCAAATTCCTCCAGTTTCTCAAAATCCAAGCCTTGAAAATCAATGCTGCCAAGGGAATCTGCAATGACAACGCGAGTTCGGGATAAAAGTTAGTGAAAAAGTTGGTAATCTCACCAGTGTTTTGTATATTTATAGTTGAAAATCAAAATATTACACGACAAATGAGTGATGATTACCAAAGACAAAGTTACGGAGATTTTCTGTATTATCGATGAATTTAACAAGAATTTGAGTGATGAACTCTTAAAAAACCTGTGCCTTCCCTCTGTGGACAAGAACGGCATCAGACGCAGGAACCGTCTGGGCAGGATGTCCGAAAGCGAAATAATGACGGTCTTGGTGTGCTACCATTTCGGTACATACAGCACCTTTAAGGATTACTATCTCAACTGCATCAAAGGAAGTTTGAAAGACTGTTTCCCGGATGCGGTTTCATACAACCGTTTTGTCGAACTGATGCCGAGGGTGTTCCTCCTGATGATGCTTTTCATGAAGTTGTACGCCTTCGGCAAATGTACCGGTATCACGTTCGTGGACAGTACCATGATTCCCGTGTGCCACAACCTCAGGAGGTATATGAACAAGGTTTTCGCAGGGCTGGCCAAAGACGGGAAAGGTACGATGGGATGGTGTAACGGCTTCAAGATGCATCTGATAATCAATGACAAGGGTGAAATTCTCAATTTTATGTTTACACCCGGAAACGTGGATGACCGGGAACCGTTGAAGCAGGGTAAGTTTATGGAGAACATCAAAGGAAAGCTATGTGCAGACAAGGGATATATCGGTCAGGCTCTGTTTGATAACCTCTTCCTTAATGGCATACAGCTTGTCACTAAAGTTAAAAACAATATGAAGAACTCACTGATGGGTATTGCCGACAAAATCTTGCTCAGAAAAAGAGCCTTGATTGAAACGGTCAATGACGAATTGAAGAACATTGCACAGATAGAACACTCCAGACATCGTTCATTCAATAACTTTATAGCCAATTCTTTGTCGGCTATAGCAATATACTGCTTTTTTGAAAAGAAGCCCGCCATTGACGTTAACTTTGTCAATGACGGACAACTTCTATTTTTTCGAACTCACGTTAAATAGTGGCTGGAATAACATAGATGGCTCTTCCCGTTATTTTCTTATTCGTTTTCCAATTTTTCCATCATATGTTGGCAGTAATTACAATAACCGCCATTGTCTAAAGCTTCAAGCATTTCGCTCCAAGGAATATCACAAGCACATCTCTGACATTCTTCTACGCTATTATCCTCAATCATCTTGTCAAAGACATACTTTTGTTTTTCGGACAAACTGTCATATCCGTTTTGCAACATTTGTTTAGCTATACCAACTTCTTTACTATTTAAACGACCAGATTTTATCAACTCCTCCATAAAACCTTCAAAATCTCCTTCAAAAAATCTTTCTTTTTTCATATTCCAATATCTAAAAATCTATTTTTTCAGTTCAAATAAAACATTATAATGCGTTATCTTCTCAACTTTGGACATACTCAAGTATAATCGGATGCACTAAAAGCAAATTTATTGCCAATCACTTCTCTGAGTGAATAGACCTTCATTCTATTCCTAATTGGATAAACACAATCTAAAATTTGTATTATATTTGTTTAATTTTAGCATGTTAAACAATTTATATCCCTTCTTGCCCATAAAATAGAAGGGCTATATTTTATATAACAACATATATGCCAGATTATTAAGTCGGTCAAAATGTCATACTCTTTATTTAATTTACGAGGATATATAGATATGAATTCTACATATAGCCCAATTAACAAAGTTTAAACCGCCCATGTGTCCGAACATCGTGTTCTGAAACACTTTATGTTTCACACAAAATGTATAACAATAAAGACTTGTATGATATGAACCTACTCAATTTTTATCGCCAATATTCCGGCAAAGTTTCTTGCGAAGCGGCGTTGCATAAATTCATTAAATGCTATGTTTCAGATTCAGATTTTTCACTTTCGTTAGATTGTAGTTTTTCTAATAAAAAAAGGACACGTCGTTTTATACCATAATCACCATATGAAATATAATCAGGATATTTCTCAGCTATTTCTTGAGGTACATCAGTATAGCTATTATTATTTAAGTCTATAAGTTTATAGTTTCCTTTAACACCAAATTTGTATTTATACTTTGATTTATCTTCATATATATATTTATTATCTCTTTTTATTAAAGTCCAATTACCCTCAAGTCTTCTCCAAAATAAACTATGGGCATCTAAAATAACAGGTTCAAAAAGTAATGGATGTTGTATTGCTTTCTCATAATCATTAATATCATTACTAAAATAATTAAATACGCAAATAGCATCTCCCAAACTAACTTTGGCAATGACTCTTGCGAATCCATACTTTTTTTCCTGCAATTCAAAACTTATTATATCTCCAACTTTTAGTTTAACTTTTTTATTCATAATTTATTTATTAATGGTGTTTATCTTTTGATGCTAATTCATTCAATTTGTTTTCTCTATTTTCTGTAAAACATTGATGTCTATCTCTAGCTCTTGTTGTATTATCTATATCAAATGAATTAATCTTATTCCCTCGGTTTACTGCAGATATTTTTTCATTTATAATACCTGTTTTTGTTCCATAATATTCTATATATGCTTGTTCATATCCACGAGCTTGTCCGTATGTAACTTTTTCTTCTAATGGCCTCATATAATTGTTTTTCCCTAATCTTCCAGAAGCTCTATGTTGACTAGCTCTTACAGGTAAATTATTGGTTATTCCAATATAATAAGGAGTGTCGGCAAATATAAACTGCCCTTTTTCATCAATATCAATTATGTCAAATAAACCATATACATAAAATCCTGTATCATTATGATGGAATAGTCCTAAGATATCTAACCAAATGGTTGGATTAGAAACATAAGAATAAAACTTAATGCCACCTTTAAGATTTATTGGGTCTTGTGAAATATATCCCCCAAAATTAGGTAAATAATATCTGAACCTATTATAGTACAGTCCTGTTTCTTCATCCTCATACTGTCCCTGAAACCTGAACGGACAATCAAATTCCGTTCCCTTATCAACGACAAGCACTTTACCGTATATATCCAGTGTGCAATCCCAAGTCTTGTTCCCCTGTCCGTCATACATCTGGATAGGCGTACCCAAGTAGTCGGACACGATGGAATACTGCTTGCCATCCTGAATCTTTGCCGCAGGTACAAACGTGCCCGCCTCGAACACCCACGTGGTAATGTCATCGGCAGGTTCTTTTGGAGGGGTGTTTTTCTCTTCGTCCGATTGCATGCCGATGGCTTTATAGCACCATTCGTGTAAAGGCACGTTTCCGTCCCATACCCAGCGTGTTACCTTTCCGAAGTATTGCTTGGCGGTGCGGCGCCCCAGCGCGTCGTAGCGGAATTCCACGGGTCTGCCGTCCGGACGTACGACTTTCTTCAGCATGCCGTTGGACGCCCACTCGTAGAGCCATCCTGTTCCCGTAGCCCGGCAGCGGATGCCGCGTTCCTTCTCCATGCGCTTGCGGTCATGGGGCACACCGTTATTTTGCAACTCCTTGAACTCGCGGAAAACGAGGTTGCCCTCATCATCGTAGTGGTAGAAACTATCCGGGTCTTCCAGCAGCCGTCCTCCCGGACCGTATTTGCGGTCTTTCTTCTCCGGCGTTTCAAAAAGGTTTCCCACGAAATCCGGCACGCGGTAAATCACGTCCGTTTCAGAGCCGTCTGTCGTTTCCTGACGGATGAGGAAGTCGAAACGGTCGTAATCGTAGCGCATGAGCGTCCCCGTCAGCTCGTTCTCCTTGGCGAGTAACCGATTGGCAATGCCCCACTCGTAGCGGTACGCCCCGCGCTCGATGCCGCCCGCACGGACGGACTTGCGCACCTCGCGCCCGAAACGGTCGCGCTCCGTCCTGACGGTCACTCCGCCGGAGAACGTGCGCTGCACCTCCAGCCCCGTGTTGTCACGCACCCAGGACGCCTGCCAGCCTT
>OGPK01002759.1_pt1 | contig 10797 bp, 5 predicted proteins | sample 1552921 | NCBI WGS metagenome assembly OGPK01 (sample SAMEA2580264, study PRJEB22360) | human gut metagenome | biome: human gut; feature: human-associated habitat; material: faeces | place: Denmark | collected 2008/2010 | reverse complement strand
TCAAGTGAAACTTGAAAATGGACGGTCTTGATCGCAAAGTGATTTTCAAATTTGGAAAGCACATTGAGGGGGTTCATAGCACCAGCAAGCAATGCCGTCGTATATACAACAGCGACTTTTGCGTTGCAAAATACTTGTTGGGGAACACCCAAACCCTTGAACTGCATCCGATGGATGCAGACTTAGCGTCTCCAAATGAGAAAGTTTGTGGTTCTAACACATTGTCAGCCATTGGTAAACAACTTTTTCCAGTCAAAAAAGAAAATAGCAATGATTAAAGATGAACAGTGCAGAAAAATGTGATACAATAGAAAATGAAAATCCAAACAACAGGAGGAACCCCCTCGTGGCAAATAATGTGAACGTCAAAAAACTGGAAGCTGACCTGTGGGAGTCGGCAGATCTGCTGCGTGCAGGCTCTAAACTCACCTCGAACCAATACTGCATGCCGGTGTTGGGACTGATTTTTCTGCGGTATGCGTACAGCCGCTTCAAACTGGTAGAGCAGGAGATCCTGAAAGACCGTCCCATGCGCGGTGGCCGGGTGCTGCCGGTGGAACAGAGCGACTTTGCCGAGAAGAGTGCACTGTTTCTGCCCAAGGAGGCGCAGTACAATTACTTAGTCAATTTGCCCGCCAACATCCCGGAGCAGGGGCTGACCGGCATCGAGGACAATCCTCTGAACAGTCTGGGCGAAGTGGTGAACAACGCCATGGAACTGGTGGAGCAGCAGAGCGAGCAGCTGCAGGGCGTTCTGCCGAAGGACTACACCATCTTCTCGGATGAACTGCTGGGGGAACTGCTGCGAATCTTCAACAATGATGCGTTGGACGATGTGGGCGGCGATGTGATCGGCCGTATCTACGAGTACTTTTTGAATAAGTTTGCCAAGAATGTGGCACAGGATGATGGCGTGTTCTTTACGCCGAAATCGCTGGTGAAAATGATCGTCAATGTGCTGGAGCCTTCCCACGGCGTTCTGCTGGACCCGGCTTGCGGCAGCGGCGGTATGTTTGTGCAGACCGGCGACTTTGTAAACCATGCGGGCATGATTGCCAACAACACCATGACCTTCTACGGACAGGAAAAGGTGGAGTACAACGCAAAGCTTTGCCTGATGAATATGGCTGTGCATGGCCTGACCGGCGTGAACAAGGCCAAGGAAATCGGCAACGCAAACTATCTGTGGGTGTCCTATTTCTACTCCTACCTGAACGAGCATGGCCGTGCGGGTTTTGTGATGGCGTCCTCTGCTACCGACAGTCAGGGCAAAGACAAGGACATCCGTGAAAAACTTATCCAGACCGGCCATGTGGACGTGATGATGAGCGTGGGCAACAATTTCTTCTACACCAAAAGTTTGCCCTGTTCGCTGTGGTTTTTGGATAAGGGCAAGCCGGAGCATCTGCTGGACACCGTGCTGTTCATCGATGCCCGCAACTATTATACCGTGGTGGACCGCACTCAGAACGAGTGGAGCGACTGGCAGCTGAAGAACCTCAACGCCATTGTCTGGCTCTATCGCGGCGAGGTGGACAAGTACAAGGTGCTTCTGGCGGAGTATCACGCAGAACTGGCAGACGACCGCCCCTTTGCAGAGATTCAGGCCGCACTGGAACAAAACGTGCAGGCCAAGCGGGAAGAAGCCAAAGCCGCTGTGGAGGCAGCACCCCGCAAAGAGCGCAAAGCTACGCAGGAAAAGTTCGACAAGGAGCTGGAAGCCCTCAGCGAGAAGCTGACCGTTGCCAAGGAGGCCGTCTGGCTCACCGAAAAGTTTGGCGAGGGCGTTTATCAGGATATTCCCGGTCTGTGCAAGGTGGCCAGCCGCGACACCATCCTCAACGAAAAAGGCGCATCCCTGACGCCCGGTGCCTATGTGGGCGTTGCACCCGTGGAGGATGATGGTGTGGATTTTGCCCAGCGGATGAAGGAGATCCACAAGGAACTGCTGGAATTGCAGGCAGAGTCCAACCGCCTGATGGAAACCATCTCGAAGAATCTGGAGGAGATGGGGGTATGATGTGGGAAATTGCAAAGTTAGGGGATATATCAAAAAATATTCAGACAGGACCGTTCGGGTCACAGTTGCATCAATCGGATTATTCGGAATGTGGAATACCAGTTGTAATGCCGAAGGATTTGGTTGGTGGAAAGATTTCAGAAGAGTCGATTGCGAGAGTTGATAAAACACATGTTGAGCGTTTATGCCGCCATAAAATTGAAGTAGGAGATATTTTGTATTCGAGAAGAGGTGATGTTGGACGCTGTGCTCATGTAACTAAAAAAGAAGAGGGATGGCTATGCGGGACAGGATGTTTGAGAGTAACTATTGATTCCGAAAAAGCGGATTCTCGTTTTGTTTTTTTTCAATTGCAACATCCCGATACGGTTGGATGGGTTGAAAAACACGCAGTTGGTGCAACAATGCTGAATCTTAATACCACAATTTTGAGTTCGGTTCCGATTCGTCTACCTACACTGGAAATTCAAAAAAGAATTGCTGATATCCTCTCTGCCTATGATGACCTGATTGAAAACAACCAGAAACAAATCAAATTGCTGGAAGAAGCAGCCCAGCGGCTTTATAAAGAGTGGTTTGTGGATTTGCGCTTTCCGGGGCATGAAAACACGAAAATTGTGGATGGCGTGCCGGAGGGGTGGAGCAGGACAAATATCAATGAAATATTGACATTTCATCGAGGATATGATTTGACAAAAAACGAGATGAAAGCTGGACGATATCCAGTTGTTGGCTCAACTACGGTGATTGGATATCATAACGAATTTAAGATTAAGGGGCCGGGCATTGTAACGGGTCGTTCTGGAAGCTTGGGTAAGTATCAATTTATTTGGGATAATTTCTGGCCGCATAATACATCGCTTTACATAAGCGATTACAAGGATCATAATATTTTCTTTGTTTACAGCTTGCTACAAACAGTGGACTTTGCATCGCTAAATAATGGGGGAGCCATTCCGACATTGAATCGAAACGTGCTTTCTAATATTGAAGTAATTGAGCCGACAGACGAATTGCAAGAGATGTTTGCAAAGATTGCAGAAGCGCAATATCGGAAAATCAGAAATTTGGAAAAACAAAATAACCAATTAAAGATGGCAAGAGATGTACTGTTGCCTAAATTGATGAGCGGGGAAGTGGAGGTGTAATATAGATGGATGCGTATTTCGGTGTCGATTTTTATGGAAATGGCGAAGTTGTTAATCTGGGAGAATTAAAAAAGTGCGAGATAGTTTTTGACGATTATGATAATTGGAAAAGCTACACAGATATAAATAAAGTTATAGAACTTTATAATGTGAAAAAATATATCGACACTGGAATACGACTTGAGGACTGGACAAATCCTCAATATACAGATTATCAAAATAAGGCTAATCAGGTGTTCGGAGTTGTTGGCTGCTTCCTTAATTCAAAAGATATAAATGAGTTGGCAACATTATATAACGAAACTAATATAATGTACCGTCAAGATTTTGTTGAACTGGTTTGCAAGATAGGATTGTACAAAAAGTTTGATGATTTGCAATTTGCTGAATTTCTGGAAAAGGCTAATATTAGAATTGATCGAATACTGAGAGAAAAAGATATTGTATATAAATTTGGGAAGGTTGTGCGTGAATACATTTTAAAGGATGCAGAGAATGCAGAATTCTTTGTCAATAAGTTTTTGGAACGTTCTGAGGACAAAGAACTGTATTACATTCCAAAAGAATTGACAGTAGAAGATAAGGAAGGGTTAGTTCAAAGGTACATCGAATTGGATTCTCCTAATATGAATTATTTGACTGTGATTATGCAAGAAGAGAATCCGGACAAGCTTAAACTTAGCGAAATGACACGCTTTAAAGCATATAAAAAACTAGAAATCATGCGAAAAAAACTTTTTGAAACTGGCCTATCGTTTAGAACAGGAGTAGGAATCGGCTTTAAACCGATGGATGGTACCGGAAAGATAGAAAATGAATCAGAAGATCAGAATGAACTAAAAGTTTCATATGACAGTAAATGGATACTAGATAATCTTGATTATGCAACGCTTCTTAATAATTTCTACTGGTTTGAATTTGCTGATTTTTTTAACAGATGCCTATTGGTTTCGCAACCCTCTGAGTATGGTCTTGAAAACTTTTTGTTTGGAACGAGAGGATTGAGAGAGTACCAAGTCGGAACAAGTTTTCGTATAAAAAACACTATGGCATTTCTTCAAATGACAGGGTATTATAACATTTTGTGCCAGCGAGAAATAGAAATAGAAGATATTTATAAATGGTTTTTTGAAACATACCTAAAAGATGAGTTTAATGTGGAGGGGTTTGTTTATGAGAAAGTGAGGAGGGATGCGCCATTTGGGGAAAGAAACAGACTGATTTCTAGTAAAATAGATCATGTTTTAAAGCAATTTGATTTATACAGTAAATATGGAGCAATTGATAGAGATTATCTGGAGTTCTCATCTCAAAGCGTTGAGTTTTCACAAGTTGCAAGTCTAAGCACACAAAAGTATGCCTATTGTAATGATGAAAATATTAGATCGGAATATATAAGTATCTTTTCATCACAATCACTTTTAACTTACGTGGAAAGAATAGGAAAGGCCTATGATTCTTTCTTTAAACTTCTAGAGAATGAAACTGTATATTATAATGATTTTAAAACTATTCAGAAAGAAAAAATCGACTTCTTATTAAGTCAAGGTACTATAAGAATAGATGAAGCTGGGGAAATTGAACTGAAGTATGATAGATTGAGAATGTTGATTCAACTTTATAGATATGAATATCTTTGCTTGGCCTATGAAAAAACAGAAAATGATCCATTGAAGGATGCACTGAAAAATAATAAGTTGCTGGTAGAGAATACATTGTTCTCACGACCAGAACAAGATTATCTTGATTATTTACTTAATAAACATAAATTTTCAAATGGACTAGATTTGAGAAATAAATATATTCACTCGACTAATTCATTAGATGAAAAGGTACATAGAGATGATTATATGCGATTCTTAATTGTGATGGCAATTATAATCATTAAAATCAATGAAGAATTCTGCTTAAAAGAAAAGTTGAAAAAATGAGGTGATCCTATGAGCCGCGAATACTCCGAAAATGTCCTTGTCCAGAACAGTGCAGGCAACTTGCTGCAAAATGTTCTGGGCTGGGAGGTGGTGCTGGCTTACAACTCCGAAAAGCTGGGACCGGACGGGACGTTAGGCCGCACCAGCTATGGGGAAGTGTTGCTGACCCGGTATTTTCGGCAGGCACTTTTGCGGCTGAACCCGTGGCTCACCCCGAACCAGCTGGACGAGGTGCAGAAGAAATTCACGGCACACGTTTCCACCGCATCCCTGATGCAGATCAATGAGGAAAAGTATTTTCTGCTGCGGGATGGCATCCCGGTGACGGTCAAGCGGGCGGATGGCCGCACCGAAATCCGAAGCGCGGCGGTGATCGACTTCAAAAATCCAGAAAACAATCATTTCCTCGCCGTAAAAGAAATGAAGATCCACTCGCAGCTGTACCGCCGCCGGACAGACATTGTGGGCTTTGTCAATGGCATTCCGCTGCTGTTTATCGAGCTGAAAAAGCCCACCGTGGATGTGCAGAACGCCTACATAGACAACTATCGGGATTACCTCGATACCATTCCGCAGTTGTTCTACTATAATGCCTTTCTCATGCTGTCCAATGGATTGGAAGCCAAGGTGGGTACGCTTGGCAGCAAGTACGAGTTTTTCCACGAGTGGAAGCGTCTGAAGGAAAGCGATGCAGGCAGCGTGGAACTGGAAACCATGCTGCGGGGCATCTGCGAGAAAAAGACCTTCCTCGATCTGCTGGAAAACTTCATCCTTTACGACCATTCCGGTGGGCGCACCACCAAGATTCTGGCCCGCAACCACCAGTATCTCGGCGTCAACGAGGCCGTCAGTGCTTACGAGAACCGCAAGTTAAAAGACGGCAGGCTGGGTGTGTTCTGGCACACGCAGGGGTCTGGCAAGAGTTATTCGATGGTCTTTCTGGTGCAGAAGATCCGGCGCAAGTTTGCAGGCTCGCCCACCATTGTGGTGCTGACCGACCGTGACGAGCTGAACCGGCTGATCAGCGATACCTTTGAAAACTGCGGTCTGCTGGGCAAGACAAAGGCTTCACAGGTTATTGCATCCAGTGGTACAGACCTTGTAAAAAAGCTGCAGGGCAACCCCAGCTTTGTATTTACCCTGATCCAGAAGTTCAACCTGCCCAAGGAACCGCCCATCTACCCGGATCACGACATTCTGATTTTGTCGGATGAAGCCCACCGTAGCCAGTACGGCATTTTTGCAGACAACATGATGCACCTGCTGCCCACGGCGTCCCGCATCGGCTTTACCGGTACGCCGCTTCTGGCAGATGACCATATTACTGAGCGCACCTTTGGCGGATACCTGTCGGTGTATGATTTCAAGCGGGCAGTGGAGGACGGCGCAACGGTGCCGCTGTATTATGAAAACCGTGCGGATAAGATCGCCCAGTTGGACAAGCCGGAGATCACCGGGCGGATCCTGGATGCCATTGAAGCAGCCGACCTTGATCCTTCGCAGGAGGAAAAGCTGGAACGAGAATTTGCCAAGGAGATCCATATTCTCACCGCAGATGAACGGCTGCGCTCCATTGCAAAGGATTTTGTGGAGCATTACTCTGACCTTTGGACCAGCGGCAAGGCGATGTTCGTCTGTCTGAATAAGGTTACCTGTGTGCGGATGTACAACTATGTGCAGGAATGCTGGCAGGCAAAGATCAGGGAGCTGGAAGCCCGGCAGGGCACAGCGACCCAGCAGGAAGCACAGGAGTTTGCCCGCAAACTGGCATGGATGAAAGAAACCGAAATGGCAGTGGTGATCAGTCAGGAGCAGAACGAGGTGCAGACCTTCAAAAAGTGGGGGCTGGATATTCTGCCGCACCGTGCCAAAATGGAAAAGCGGGAGCTGGATAAAGAATTTAAGGACAGCAAGAATCCGTTCCGGGTGGTGTTCGTCTGTGCCATGTGGCTGACGGGCTTTGATGTAAAGTGTCTGTCCTGTCTGTATCTGGACAAGCCGTTGAAAGCCCATACCCTGATGCAGACTATTGCTCGTGCAAACCGTGTTTCGGAGGGCAAGAGCAACGGCCTGATCGTGGACTATATTGGTATCGTAAAGGCGCTGCGCAAGGCTCTGGCAGATTATACGGTCAGCAAGAACAGCCCGGCGGGTGTTGATCCAACGGTGGATAAAACGGAGCTGATCCAGCGTATTTGCACGGTCATCGGAAAAGCGGACGGCTTTCTGGCAGAACACGGGTTCCGGCTGCAGGAATTGGTGGACGCACAGGACTTTGAAAAGATGAGCCTTGTACAGGATGCAGTCAACGCGATGTGCGAGACGTTGGAAACCAAGAAAACCTTCCAGACCTATGCGTCTGAACTGGCGCGGCTGTTCCGCTACGCAGACCGTGACGATGTGGACGATGCCGTGCGCGCCCGGAAAAACGCAATTCTCGCCATCTACGAGGGCTTGCAGCAGAAGCGAAAACACGCGGACAATACCGACCTGATGGTGCAGATCAACGGCATCGTCAACGAGTACATCCATGTGGAAAAGCCGGATCAGGAGGCTGTACCTTCCCGGCAGTTTGACATCAGCAAAATTGATTTTGACTTGTTGAGCCGGGAGTTCGCCCACACCCGGCGGAAGAATCTCTTGCTGCGCGATCTGGATGAACTGGTGAATCAGCAATTGGCGAAAATGTTGTTTGCAAACCCGCAGCGCATTGATTATTATGACCGCTATCAGGAGATCATCGATGCCTACAATGCGGAGCAGAACCGTGCGACCATCGAGAAAACCTTCATGGATCTGATGGAGCTTGCAAGTTCACTGGACACGGAGCAGCAGCGCTATGTGCGTGAGGGCTTTTCCAGCGATGAGGAACTTTCAGTGTACGATTTGCTGTTTTCGGAGAATCTCACAAAGCAGGAAATTGAAACGATCAAGAAGGTGTCTGTGGACTTGTTGACAAAAATCAAACAGCAGATTGCCAAACTCGACCATTGGACGGACAAGCAGGAAACTAAGGCGATTGTGGATAACCTGATCCGTAAGACCCTTTGGCAAGAACTTCCCAATAGCTATGATGTAAGCGATATCCAGACCTACCAGAAGAAAATCTACGAGTATGTATATATGCGCTACCCGGAAGTAGCATAACGCAAAAATCACCCCAGAGAGAACGCACAAGAGGCTATTCTCTCTGGGGTGATTGCGTATCAAATCATCTGAAAATGCCGCAATGCCTCCACAATCGCATCCTCTTTTTCCTTCGGACACTTAGGAGGAGAAAGTTTGAAAAAACAGACGGGCGGGTGTGAAAGCGGGTAAATCGACATGGAAAAGATCAAAGCGGATGCTTCCCGAAAAACTGCTGGGCAATTCCATCCAGCTGTGCGGTGATTTGCCGAAAATCCTGATTGAGATCCAAGGTGCGTGCACCGATCTGATTGCCGCCTAAGTTGAAGAGACAATTCGGCGTGATGGCTTCCTGCGTTTTGGCGTAGACTAGCAGCCCGGAAACGTTTCCAGTATGGGCAGCATCCTGATTTTTAACGTAGGTGTAGATCTGGTAGAGGTTGGCAGAATGCAGGGTCTCTTTATTAAACTGCTGCTGCAATGTCTGGCTGTAATACTTGGCATCCAGAATGAGAACTTTTTCGCGAAAACGCAGAAAAATATCGGTTTGCATGGCAGGGAGAAACCGCAGCATGGCAGCATCGTGCTCTCCCACAAGATCCCATTTGACCTGCGCAGCCTTGACCTCAGTAAGGTAGGGATGATTTTGTCGGTAATACTCCAGAATAAAGCGTTCGTACAGCTTTGCCATGCGTTCATCCGAAAATGCTGTCATTTTATAGCTGCCGTTTTCGGTGGTCTGCAGCATATCGTGCAGCACGAAATAGCAGAGATTCAACAGCATCTCGTAATTCTGGTTGCTCCGCTGATAATGTAACTGCTTCCATGGGATTTGAGAGGGAAGCAGTGCAGAAACCGTGTCCAGAAACAGAAGCGCTTTCTTCAATTCCACTTTGCGCTCAGTAGAAACATTCTTATCCCGAAGCAGCACATGCAGGGTGGTTTTCAGAATCTGGTTATACAGGTTATCCTCGGAAAGCTCGTCAAAGGTACAGGCGACCTGTGGCTTGTGCTGGATACGGGTCTTAATGGTCTGCGGAAGATCCAGCTTTCCACGCAAAACTGACCGGGTCTCGCTTCGGGAAACATATTCTCGATAGAGCCCCTGCTTCAGCTGCCGGGAAACACCCTTTGCAAGGATGGCAGCAAACAAATCGTCGATACGCTCAAACTTTTCCGAGGCGATGCACTGATAATCCTGCTGCTGCAGCACCTGATAGGCGTAGGAGAGCATGTAGTAGATGTTCTGGATAAAGATCCCTTTGTCAGTCGTCATTGAAAACACCACGCAGATTCTTTTCCCAACGGTGCAGTTTGTCGGGCGCGTCGAACCAGTATTCTGCCAGCGTAGGCAGAAGGTCAAACTCCACCACAGAGCGCATCCAGTCAGTGGTGCAGGCAGCAGGGTCGGCCAGACAAAAGTAACTGTGACCAACACGAAATCCGGGACCGAGGGAGGCATCTGTGGTAATTTCCCGGTTCAATGCCTTGATCTGTTCCACCAGAGCATTGAAGGTTTCATTGTCAAGCGCAGATTGATATTTCTGGAATCCATCGGAGGTGAACGCCGGTTCGATCTCGAAGAAACTGAAGCGTCTGCGCAGTGCATAGTCGATCATGGCCAGGCTGCGGTCGGCAGTATTCATCATACCGATAATGTACAAATTTTCCGGGACATAGAAGGGCATCCCGTTATAGGCCAGTGTGATCTTTTCGCCCCGATGGTCGCTTTCAATCAGCATCATCAGCTCGCCGAAGATCTTGCTCAGGTTGCCCCGGTTGATCTCATCGATCAGGAAAAAGTATTCTCGGTCGGGGTCGTTGGAAGCCTTCTGGCAGAAGCGGTAAAATACACCCTCTGTCAGCTTGAAGCCGGAGCCGTCCGGCCGGTAGCCCAGCATGATATCCTCGTAGGAGTAATTCTGGTGGAACTGAACAAACTCAACCCGGGAGGAATCAGCTTGACCCATTATAGAGTACGCCAGCCGTTTGGCAGCATAGGTCTTTCCAACGCCGGGTGCACCTTGCAGAATGATATTTTTCTTGTGGCGTAGCAAAGAAACCAACACTTCATAGCGTTGCTCACTCAGAAAAACATCGTGCAGAAAATCAACTCTGGTGTAGCTGTCGGCAGATGCCTGCCGGACGGGAGCAGGGTTTTCATCCCGGATCAGATCCAGAATAAAGTTGTACTCACCCTCCGAGAGCTTGAACAGGCTTCCGTTCGGCTGTACGAAGAACTCCATTTTCTCCAGCTCAGGGAAAGCCTTCAGTACAGCATAGTCAATGGGGGAAGTCAGGCTCTCGGTCTTTTCAAAATAAATCTCTTTGCCGTTGCTTTCCTGTGTGATCTTGGCCAGAGCTACCACTCGCTTTACCGGATTGGCCTCATAGCCGATCACTAGATCCCCGGCTTTTGCATCGAGGAAATTCTGGAAAATCCTGCGCTTGTTCCCGTTGTCATTGTACAGCGTATAGGTCTGCTCTTCGCCGACCCGCAGACTGGAATAACTCCAGATCTTAGGATTGGCAGTCAGCCACCAGTAGTGGCGTGAAGGTGCTTCACAGGCGG
>OGPK01002755.1_pt1 | contig 10816 bp, 9 predicted proteins | sample 1552921 | NCBI WGS metagenome assembly OGPK01 (sample SAMEA2580264, study PRJEB22360) | human gut metagenome | biome: human gut; feature: human-associated habitat; material: faeces | place: Denmark | collected 2008/2010 | reverse complement strand
CTTGTGTTAGATTAGATGGTAGTATTAAACAATTTAGAATTCAAAAATTATTTGGCTTTGAAGGTCTTAAGAGAATAGAAATTAATGAGGCTGATGCTGGTGATATAGTTGCAATAGCAGGTCTTATGGATATTTCTGTTGGTGAAACTATATGTAATGTAGGTAAAGAGAAAGCTCTTCCAATCCTTAGAATTGATGAGCCTACTTTAAAAATGACATTTATGGTTAATAATAGCCCATTTGTTGGTAGAGAGGGTAAGATTGTTACTGCTAGAAAAATAGGCGAAAGATTATTTAAAGAGACTCAAAGAGATGTTAGTTTGAAAGTTGAAGAAGCTAGCAATGAGTCTTGGACTGTTTCTGGTAGAGGCGAACTTCATTTATCTATTTTGATTGAAAATCTTAGAAGAGAAGGTTTTGAATTACAAGTATCTAAACCTGAAGTTATTATTAAAGAAATTGATGGTGTTAAATGTGAACCTTACGAAGATGTTCAAATTGAAGTTAGTGATGACTGTGTAGGTAATGTTATTGAGGCACTTGGTCTTCGTGGTGGTAAAATGGATAATATGTCTAATGTTAATAATTTAATTAGACTTAATTATACTATTCCTTCAAGAGGATTAATTGGATTTAATACTAACTTTATGACTTTAACTAAGGGTTATGGAATACTTAATCATAGTTTTAAGGAATATCTTCCGGTAGAGGATATTAATTCTACTGAAAGAAAAGTTGGCGTACTTGTATCTACTGAAGCAGGTAAGGCTACTGCTTATGCACTTGGACAACTTGAAGATAGAGGAGTAATGTTTATTGAACCTGGTACTGAAGTATATGAAGGTATGATTGTGGGTGAATGTAATAGAGAAAATGATCTTGCTATTAATGTTGTTAAAGGTAAACAACTTACTAATACAAGAGCATCTGGTTCAGATCATACTGTTGTACTTAAAAGACCTAGACCATTAACATTAGAATATTGTCTAGATTATATTAATAGTGATGAGCTAGTAGAAATTACTCCTGAAAATATTAGACTTAGAAAATTTATTTTAAATACTGAATTAAGAAAGAAGTTTGATGCAAAGAAATAACTTCTTTTTTTCTATGAAAAAAATACCTAATTTGATAGGTATTTAGTTATTTTAAATTTTTCTTTTTGTATTCGTTATATAATTCTTGAAATCTTGTAAAGTGAATTATTTCTCTTTGTCTTAGGAATAGAAGTGGTCCTATGACATCTGGGTCATCTGTTAGGTCGATTAGGTTTTCATAAGTGGCTCTGGCTTTTTGTTCTGCGGCCATGTCTTCGGATAGGTCGGCAATTGGATCTCCTGTTGTGGCAAAGTAGGCTACGGTAAATGGTACGCCATTCGCATCTGTTGGATATAGGCCATAACCATGTTCAGCATAATGTGATTCAAGACCTGCTTCTTTTAATTCTTTTATAGTGGCTCCTTTTAATAACTGGTATATCATTGCGGATATCATTTCAACATGAGCTAGTTCTTCGGTTCCAATGTCGGTAAGTAGGGCTTTTCCTTTATCGTCAGGCATAGTATATCTTTGATTTAAATAACGGAAGGCTGCCGCTAGTTCGCCGTTGGCTCCTCCATACTGTGTTACGAGATATTTAGCCATTCTTATATCTTTCTTTTTGATGTTTACAGGATATTCAAGTGATTTTACATATTTCCACATTAGCTTTGCACCTCCCAAGGCCATGGTGAATTATTCCAAGTCCAATTATTTGTTTGAACAGGACTTGATGTAGTTAATGGTCCATATTTACTTTCGTATAATGTTACTAATTCTTTTTCTTTCTTTAGATAAGTATTGAATCTATTTAGTGCTTCTTTATTGTTAGGATATAAATCTAGGTAAAGATTCATTTCGATCATAGCAAATCTTTGTTCATCTATTTGTAGTAATAAATCTTCTTTCTCATTATTTGCTTTTAACTCTTGTGGTTTATAGTTTTTGTATTCATCATATAAGTTATTAAAAAGATTACCTCGTTTAAAACCAAGTTTTGTATCTAAAATATTGTTATTAGTTGGCATTACTGCATTTGGATATAATGCTTGATAGTTCATATCATAGATCATACTATTTGGATCTGCTAAAAAATTCATATCATTATAATTATTATTTAGATAATTATAATAGTCGTTAAAATTATTCATTATTTTTCCCTCCTAAAATAGGTTATGATACTGATTAATTTGTGTATGGGAATATACCTAGGTTGACAAAAATTATTTATTTAAATATAATTTTGTATGAGAGAAGTGATATGATGTTTAATAGAAATAATGAGCCGATTATAATTAAAAATGATGAATTTAGGAAATGTATTTTATTTATTTCTTTTCCGATATATGATTATAAAGAAGAAGAGTTAAAAATACTTAAAGATGTTATTTTTGATAGAAGTGAAAAATATGATACTAGAAGAAAACTAGCAATAGCATGTATTAATAATTATTGTTTATCTTATCGTAGTAAGATATCTTTTATAGGCAATAATGCTTTTTTAGAATTTGCTTTAATTTATCCTTCTGTTGCTAGTTTAAAAAAAGATGTTCTTCAAGATAATCTCCTATTTGCTAGGGAAATGATTTTTAATCCTTACTTAGAAAATGGCGTTTTTTCTGAAAAACTAGTAAGAGAATCTATTGAGATGTATAAGGAAGGTGTTAAGAATAAACTTAAAAGATATGATGGCTATTGTCAATATAAGAATGATCTTTTAATTGATGAGAATGATCATCTTGTTTCAAAAGTATTTAAAGATTTATCTTTGTTAAGTAATGTTACTAGTGAGAGATTATATAATGTTTATAAGAAGATTATTAGCGGGCCACCACTTACTTTTCTAATAGGTAATGTTGATGAAAAGAAATCTAAAGAACTGATTAAAAAAATTATTCTTGATAACAAGATTAGTAATGTTAAATTTGAGACTGATTATAATGTATATGTTAAAAATATTTCAAATAGTGGTGAAGTGGTTAGAGAAAATAGTGAGTTTTCTACGAGTAGTGTATGTTGCAATTACAAAGTAAGAGATATGTGCTGCTATAGAGATAGGGTACTACTTACTATAGTTAAAAATTTACTTAGTTCTAATAATTCGGATGTTTTATTTAATTATTTGAGAAATGATAATGATTTGGTATATAGAACTAATGCTTATACTTATGGCTTTGGTACTCTTTCTTTGATTTCTTTTACTGGTAGTAAAAATATTGATATGATTTTTGAACTATATGAAAAGGCTATGAATTATATATCTGATATTAATTATATAGAGAGCAGGCTTCCTCTATTTACGGAAAAGGCTAGAATTGATAATGAACTTGATAAAGAGGAACTTAGTACTATATTATTTGATTATGTTGATAAATATCTTGGTTATACTAATGAAAAATATTATGATGTTATTAAGAGTATTAAACCTTTAGAAGTTAAAGATTTTATTGATAATAGACTTGTTATGGTTAGTAAATATATAGGAGTTGGTAAGGATTATGAATAAGGCTAAATTTATTACTTTGGATAATGGACTTACTATTCTTATTTATACGGATAGTAGTAAGAGTACTAATCATGTGGAATTATATACTTTCTTTGGTGGTAATAATGGTGAATATGTTGATTATAATGGTAATACTAGGAGTATTAAACCTGGTACTGCTCATTTATTGGAACATTATATATGTGAAAATACAGTAGAGGGAAATTTACTGGATAATTTAAGAAAATATAATATACTTAGTTGTAATGGTGGTACTAATAATGAGAATACTTCATATTTCTTTAATACTGTTACTAATTTTTATGAATGTTTAGAAACTTTTCTAAGGGAAATTTATAATATTTCTTTTACTAAGGAAAAACTTGATAAGACAAAAATGGCTGTTTATAGTGAGATTAGAGATGATAAAAATAATGAAAAAAATAAGATTATTGAAAAGAAAATAAATGGGTTGTTTACTATTAATAGAAAGACTTTGGGAAGTAGTGGTAGTGTTAAAAGTATTACTATTAAGGAAATTAAAGATGTTTATGATAATATTTATATTCCTTGCAATCAGTTTCTTGTTTTATCGGGTAATTTTGATTATGATAAAACACTTAGTTTGGTTAAAAATATATATAAAGAAATTTCTTTTAAAAATGATAAAAAACTTTCTAAAGTTAGTGATGTTAAGGATGTTATAAAAAAGAGGACTATATATAAGAGTGATTATATTGATGAAGTTATTTTGACTTTTAAAATTGATGTTAGTAGTTTGTCTTGTTTTGATAAATATAAATTGGATTGGTATTTAAGTTTCTTTTTAGATATTAATTTTTCTAAATATTCAAAAATTAATGAATATATTAATAATTGTTCTGATTATACTGATGATATTTCTGCTTATTTATATTACTTTAATGGTTATTTTGTTATTGATGTAATCGCTTTTACTAAGAAGGTTAATGATTTTGAAAAACTTGTTTTATCTTCGATAAAAAATAGGGATAGTAGTGAAAGGGAAGTATTTGAACTTGTTAAGAAGGATGCTATTACTAGAATATCTGTTAGAAAGGATAGTATAAGTAGTTATGTTGCTCCTACTGAAGAGAATTACATTCGCTTTGGTTACTTAGATGATGATGATATTGATGTTATAGATAAGTTTAATTATAGTGAATATGATAAGATTATTAGTAATATTGATTTTACTAATTATAGTGTTTTTTATAGAAAGAAAAAATAGATTTATTGGTTTTGAGTGTGAACCTTTGTGTTTCACACTCTTTCTTTGAAGCTCTAGGAGTCTTCGAAGATAATCTAGAGCCTGATTATAAGTCTCTAGATTAAGTTTTTTTAATTCAATAATTTGAGTTGTATTTTTTCCTTGACAAAGAATTAATTGTGTAGTATGATTTAATTGTACTAGCACAAGTAGTACAATCATATATTGTTGTGAAAGGAGAAAATTATATGATAAAAATAGATAAACTATCTAAAAAATATGATAAAGATTATGTGTTAAAAGATCTTAGTTGTACTATTAAAGATAATTCTATTTATGGTTTAGTAGGTGCTAATGGTAGTGGTAAGTCTACACTTCTTAGAACTATTATGGGTATATATGATACTGATGGTGGTGATATTACTGTAGATGGTAGTAAGGTATATGATAATGATGTTATTAAACAGAAAATGGTTTTTGTTCAAGATGATTTATACTTTAATTCTAATTATACACTTATGGATACTGCTAGATACTATGAATCTATGTATAAAGATTTTGATATGAATTATCTTAAAGAACTTGCTAATATGCTTAATCTTAGTCTTAATAAGAAGATTAGTACTTTTTCTAAAGGTATGAAAAGACAGTGCGCTTTAATATGTGCTATTTCTACTAATGCTGATTATATGTTTTTTGATGAAACTTTTGATGGACTTGATCCGGTTATTAGAAATACTATGAAAAAGATTCTTATTAAGCAAATGAATAAAAAAAATACTACAATTGTTATGACTAGTCATAATCTTAGAGAACTTGAGGATATTTGCGATAATTTGGGTCTTTTATATCAAGGAGGTATTTTGTTTGAGAGTGATGTTGATACTATTAAAACTAATATGTTTAAGGTGCAATTATCATTTGAAAAGAACTTTGATAAAGATGACTTTGAAGACTTTAATATCTTGAGTTTTAAGAAACAGGGTAGTGTGGCTACAATAATTATTAAAGATACTGACGGTAAAAGTAAGAAAAAAATTGAAAAGATGAAACCTTTAATACTTGATTATCTTCCACTTACTTTGGAAGAGGTATTTATATATGAAATGGAGGCTTTAGGATATGAGTTTAACAAGTTTGTTTAATTTTAATTATTTAAAAGAAAATATTAAGAAATCTAAAGCTATTATTCTTTTATGTATGTTATTACTTCCTATTCTTAATGGTATTATTCTTCTTATGCATGGTAGTACTGGTGATAATTTTGTTGCTAGTATTTATGATGTATCTGGTATTATATTATTTGGAATGTATATTATACCGTTAGTTCTTTCTATTACTTTGTTTAGTTTTATATATAAAAGGGGTTCTATTGATTTTACACTTTCAATGCCTATTAATAAGAAACAAATATTTCTTACTAATACATTTGGTGGAATAATAATAATTCTTCTTATGCAAATTATTAATTTAATTATTACACTTGCTATTAGTTTGATATATAGTAATATGATTATTGATTATAAGATGTTATTTGATATATTTCTTATATATTCTATTTCTTATATCTTTGTATTTACTTCTTGTAATATAGCCGCTAGTGTTTCTTCAAATAAGATTACAACGATTGTTGTTACTCTACTTATATTATTTTTAGTTCCATTTGTTAGTACTTTTATTAAAACTGATGGATTTAATTATAATAATTATGGTACCGCTAGAATTGAATGCCTTAACAAAGAGTGTACACCAGTTATATATGAATGTGATAGTTTAAAGTGTAAAAATGATAAAAGAAATAATATTTATACCGGCTATGTAAATAGAGTAAGTGATAATAATTATACTATGCCTTATAAACTTATTGCAGGAGTATTTTTGGGAGAAGAATTTGATAGCGGTATAAATGTTTCTCTTCTTAAGATGGTATTTTTAAGTATTGTTTATATTGCTGTGGGACTTATTCTTTTCATAAAGAAAAAGTTTGAAATTGTTGGTACTTCTTTTAGAAGTGAGAGAGTTCATATTTTAGTTAGAACTTTAACTACTGTTCCTGTTGTTTGTATACTATACGTAATAATTAAAAATCTTGGATTGTCTAGTCATGATTTCTTTACAATTATACTTTTATTAGTACTTATATTTACTTATTTAATTATTTATGATTTGATTACTAGAAAGAGAGTTACTAATTTCTTTAAAATGGCTATATGTTTAGTTATTGTATCTAGTGCTGTGTGTATTGTTGGTGCTTTCTTTGATGATAAGGAAGAATTTGAAATTAAGGTAAATGATATTAAAGAAATCACCTTTGTGGATGATAATAATATTAATATTGCTTCTACTAAAAATAAAGATGTTATTAATTATGCTGTTTCATTACTTTTAGATGATGATCCTAGGGGAAATGTATATAATATATATCATATTAAAACTAAAGTTAAAGGTGATACATATAAATTTACGATATATGTTACTGAAGATGATTATAATTATATTAATAATAAGTTAGTAAATGATAAGGGATATTTAGAAACTTTAGAAGATTATAAAGATAGTAGAATCTTTGGTATTGGATATGATAATGGTTATACTGGTGTGAAGGAAAATAAAGAATTAACTAATATGGTCATTAATGAATATAAAAATAACCAGGATGTATTAAAAAATGTTGATTATAATGATGGATCACTTAATATTAGTTTATATATTTATGATAACTATGCTGTAAGAAATGTTGTTATTAATGTTATTGATAATAAGGATTTAGTACTTAATATACTAAAATATTATAATACTAAGACTAAAGAATATTTAAATAAGATGAATGATAATGATATTTATTATTATGGTATAAATGGTTATGGTGTTACTGATGGCTACTATAGTGAACTTTATTCTGAAATTGGTAAGTTTATTGTTGATAATATTGATGAAAATATTGATATTAATAAGAATTATAAATATATTACTATAAATAATGATTATGATAAAAATATATTTGTTACTAATAGGGTAGAAGAACTTGATAAAATTATGGAAAAGTATGTTAATGACAATGATGACGACATTAGTGATGCTGAGACTGCTAGGGTGATGTAGATGAAACAGATTATGATTAATTTGGATTATCAAAGTAGAACTCCTATATACGAGCAAATAGTAAATGGTATTGAGAAGTATGTTGCTGTTGGAATACTTAAGGAGAAGGTTCAAATTCCTTCGATTAGAGAGATGGCTAGTAATTTAGGTATTAATCCTAATACTGTTAAGAAGAGTTATGACATATTAGAAAATAGGGGGGTTATTACTACGATTAGTACTAAAGGTACTTTTATATCAGAAAATACTAAGAAAACTACTAATGATAAGATAGATAGGGAAATTGAAAATATAAAGAAAAAAATATCTGAACTTACTAGGATGGGAATTAGTTTTGATGAAGTAATAGAAAGGATAAAGAAATGAAAATATTAGAAGCTGATAATTTGTGTAAGAATTATGGTAAAGGTAGTACTTTGGTTAAAGCTATTGATAATGTTTCTTTTACTGTTGATGAGGGAGACTTTGTGGCAATAGTTGGTTCTTCTGGTAGCGGTAAGTCAACACTTTTACATATATTAGGGGCTGTTGATAAACCTACTAGTGGAAAGGTTATTGTGGGTGGTACTGATGTATTTAAACAAAAAGATGATGCACTAGCAGTCTTTAGAAGAAGAAAAGTAGGACTTATTTATCAGTTTTATAATTTAATACCAATACTTAATGTTGAAGAGAATATGACTCTTCCAATACTGCTTGATGGTAGAAAGGTTGATAAAGAATATTTAAAAGAACTTATAGATATTCTTGGTCTTGAAAGAAGAGTTAATCATTTACCTAATGAGCTTTCTGGAGGCCAACAACAAAGAGTTTCTATTGGAAGAGCACTTATATCTAAGCCGGATATAATACTTGCTGATGAACCTACTGGTAATTTGGATTCTAAGGCTAGTAAAGAGATTATAGATTTACTTAAAATTTCTAATGAAAAATATCATCAAACTATTATTATGATTACACATGATATGAATCTTGCTAAAGAGGCTAATAGAATAATTACTTTAGAAGATGGGCATATAGTTAAGGATGAGAAGATAAAATGAGTATTTTGAATGACTTAACTATAAAGAACTTAAAACTTAATAAAAAAAGAACTATAGTTACAATTGTTGGTATTATTTTATCAACTGCTTTGATGGTAGGAATAGGACTATTATTCTCTTCTTTTCAAGATTATATGATTAGAGAAACTATTAGTTATAATGGTAAATATGAGGCTGAGTATGGTGATGTATCTTTAGATAAATTAAATAGTATTGATAAGAAAGATTTCAGCTATTTTTATCAAAAGCCTATTGGTTTTAGTAAGTTTGATTCTGCTAATGAATATAAACCTTATCTTTATATTTCAAGTGTTAATAAGGAATATTTTAATGAACTTCATTTGATTTCTGGTAGATTTGCTGAAAATGATAGTGAACTTGTTATATCTAATCATATTAATACTAATGGAGGAACTTCTTATAAAATTGGAGATATTATTACATTAAAGTATGGTGAAAGAGTAGTTGAAAGCGTTAATACTTTGGCTAATAATGAGTACTATGAAGAAGAAACTCTTAATATTGTTGGTGAGAAAACTTATACAATAGTTGGTATAGTAGAAAGAAGTAATTTTGAAGATTATTCTGCTTCAGGGTATAGTACTTTTACTCTTGATATGAATGATAAAGAGGGAACCGTTAATGTATTTGTTATGTTTAATAATAAGAAAAAAATTATTAAACAATCAGAAGACTTAGCTAAGAAGTTAGGTTATGATAATGCTATATCTTATAATAGTACACTTCTTGCTTTATATGGTGAAAGTACTTATGGTAATATAATGAAATCAATGATTACTATGATAGTTATTATGTTATCACTAGTCTCTATTGGCTGTATAGTGGTTATTTATAATTCTTTTGCTATTTCTGTAATGGAAAGAAAAAAAGAGTTTGGATTACTTTCTAGTATAGGAGCTACAAAGAAGCAACTTTCATATACAGTATTTTTTGAAGCACTTATCGAGGGTATTATAGGAATAATACTTGGAATCTGTGGTGCTTATATTGGTATTGGAACAGTAATACTTATTATAAATAATTTAATTGGTGATATTTTAGTATTAAAACTTAATTTGGTTACTAATATTGTATTTATAATTATACCTGTTATATTTATGATACTTGTTATATTTATATCTGCTTTAGTACCTTCGAGAAGAGCTGCTAAGGTGTCTCCAATTGAGGCAATCAGACAAAATGATGATATTAAAATTAATAAGAAGAAGATTAAAACTGGCAGGCTTATTAATAAATTATTTGGTATAGAAGGAGAGATTGCTCTTAAAAATATTAAGAGAAATAAGAAGAAGTATAGAGTTACGATTGTTAGTTTATTTATTAGTATTGTATTATTTATATCGTTTTCTTCTTATATGAATTATACTATTGATACCGCAAGTAGTGTGATGGGTGAAGTGCCTTATGATTATCAGATTAGTTATTTTGGTGATGATAATGATATAGATGCATTAGATAAAATTAGTGAGATTATTAAGAGTAATGATGTTAAAGAATATGTTTCTTATAGTGCTAGTAATTTATCTATAATTGGCAATTATACTTATAGTGATGAATATCTTGATTTTTATAAGAGTGCTTATGGTGATGATGGCATAAAGGCTTTAACTAATTTAAAATATCAATATATTTCTATCTATATTTTAGATGATATTTCTTATAATAAGTATAAAGAATTAATTGGTTTAGATAAGGATAGCGTTATTTTACTTAATAAATTTAAAGGCGTAAGCTATGGTAATAATAAAAGAGTTAATTATGATATTCCAGTAATTAACAATGGTGATATTAATATTAAAATATGTAATTTTGATGATAATGATGAAGATGTGGATACTACTAAATATTGTAATAAGAAAATAGATAATATTTTTGTTACTAATAAGTCTTTTGATTTGA
>OGPK01002751.1_pt1 | contig 10838 bp, 9 predicted proteins | sample 1552921 | NCBI WGS metagenome assembly OGPK01 (sample SAMEA2580264, study PRJEB22360) | human gut metagenome | biome: human gut; feature: human-associated habitat; material: faeces | place: Denmark | collected 2008/2010 | reverse complement strand
CGAGGCCGACGTCCATGGCGTCGAATGCCCAGCCGATGCCGGAGGCGACGAGGAGTTTGCGGTGCGCCTTGTTGAAGGGCAGCCGGTCGAGGCGCTCGTTGCGGGTGAGCTGCGCGGGTTGCGCTGAAGTGGTGGTGCTCACGTCGTTTCCTTTCTGGTAAGTGGCGTCAGATTTAATGGCGGGTCAGGTCGGTGTAGGACTCTTCGATGGCCAAGCTGATGCGTTCGACTTGTTCGCGGGTCAGCGGCTTGCGGAAGGTCATGCGTAATGCCGATTTGGCGATGGACGGTTCGAGGCCCATCGCCAGCAACGTGGCAGGAATCTCGTGGCGCCCGATGGCGCAGGCCGAGCCGGATGAGGCAGCGATGCCGCGCGCGTCCAGGTCGACGAGCAGCGCTTCCCCGGTGACGCCGGGGAAGATGAAGGAGGCGTGACCGGGCAGACGGCGTTCGGGGTCGCCGGTCAGGTCGGCGCGAGGCGCGACCCGGCGAACCGCGTCGATGAGCATGTCTCGGGACGCGACCAACTCACGGTACTGCGCCTGCATGCGCGCATTCGATTCGTTGAGTCCGATGGCGAGCGCCACGGCACCGGCCACGTTCTGCGTGCCAGAGCGCAGGCCGCGTTCCTGCCCGCCTCCGGACAGCACCGGTTCGATGGGTGTGCGGCCGCGTACCAGCAGCGCTCCCAGACCTTTGGGGGTGCCGAATTTGTGTCCGGATACGGACAGGGCGTCCACATCCCAGTCACGAAAACGAATCGGAATCTGCCCGGCGGCCTGTACGGCGTCTACATGGATGGGCACGCCGTGCGCGTGGGCGATGCGGACCAGTTCCTCCACGGGTTCCACGGTGCCGACCTCGTTGTTGGCCAGCATGGTGGAGACCATCGTGGTACGTTCACTGGCCTCGCCGTCGAGCTCGCGTTCAAGTGCGTCGAGATCGAGATGTGCTTGCGCATCCACGGGAATGCGCACGACTTCGAAACCGAACCATTCGTGCAGCCATGCCGCCGATTGGGCCACGGCCGGGTGCTCGATAGCGGAAATGATAATGCGCGGGCGACAATTTGCCGGCTGTTTGCCATCGGCTTCGGCGAATCCGCAGACCGGCCGCAAGCCCAGTTTGCGCATGCGCGCCATGGCGATGCCTTTGATGGCCAGATTGTCCGATTCGGTGCCGCCTGAGGTGAAGATCACGTCATCTGGCCGGGCTCCCAATGCCGCGGCAAATGATGCGCGAGCCGCGTCCAGCGCGCGGGCCGCGGTTTTGCCGGGCTGGTGCACGCTGGCCGGATTGGCGTAGGCCTCAGTCAGGAACGGGGTCATGGCCTCGATGACTGCCGGGCTCACTGATTCGGTGGCGGCGGCGTCCAGGTACAGTTCGCCGGGTTCACCGGATGCGTTGGGGGTATCGGCCATGACTAGTTCCAATCCAATCCGAGGTCGATGCTGCGCACAGAGTGGGTGAGCGCGCCCACGGAGATCACGTCCACGCCGGTGACGGCCACGGCTGGCACTCGCTCCAGGCTCATGTTGCCGCTGGCTTCCACGATGGCCTTACCGTCGATGAGCTCCACGCCGCGACGGGTGTCGTCGAGCGAGAAATTGTCCAGCATGATGGTGTCCGCTCCGCCGGCGAGCACGGCGGGAATCTGCTCAAGCCGGTCGACTTCCACTTCGATATGCGTGGTGTGGCCCACCTGTTCGCGCACGTGGCGGATCGCGCCGGCCAGGTCGATGCCGCGCGCGGCGAGCGCCGCCAGATGGTTGTCCTTCATCATGACCGCGTCGGACAGTCCGTAACGATGGTTGTGGCCGCCGCCGCAGACCACGGCGTATTTCTCGAACGGGCGCAGGCCGGGCGTGGTTTTGCGCGTATCGACGATGCGGGTGCGCTCGTAGCGGCGCGGCCGGGTGACGGGTCCGTCATAATCATCGCCGTAGATGGCGTTCACCGCGTCCACGAAGGCGGCGGTCATGGTGGCGATGCCGCTCATGCGCTGAGTGAAGTTGAGGGCGATGCGCTCGGCAGTGAGCAGGTCGCGTACCGGGCCTTTCACGGTGGCGAGTATCTGGCCGCGCTGGAATCGCTCGCCGTCCTTGATGGCGGCGGTGACGGTGACGGCCGGGTTCTGTGCGGCGAAGGCTGCGGCGAACACGTCGATGCCGCTCATCACGCCGTTTTCGCGCGCGGTGAGGTGGGCCGAGCCGGTTTCGTCCGCGGGGATTGTGGTCTCGCAGGTGATGTCGCCGTAGGGCGCGTCTTCGGCGAGCGCCGCCTCGACGGCGGTGCGGATGATGTGTTGCGTAAGCATGATCGGGTCTTTCTTGATATGGACTGCTGTCGTTCTTGCGGGATTAATCGCAATGCATCGGGTCAGGGTACCGAGACCGTCGTCCGATCACCCCGCCGAGCCCCCGTGAAGCGTAGGAGTGGTTGTGGAAGCTATCGGCGTGCCAATTCCTCCATTCCGGCGCCAACCGACAAGTGAGCAAACAGCGCTAGGCGTTGATGTAGGCGATGGATTGGGCCCACTCGTCGCATGACTCGGGATAGTCGGTGCGGGCGTGGGCGCCGCGCGACTCGGTGCGGCGCAGCGCGGCGTTGGCCTCGACGTAGCCGACGGTGAGCAGGTTGCGGTTTTCCAGGCGGGTGATCGGGTCAGGCTCACAGGCCGTGGCATCGGCCAACGCCAGGCCGGTGCCGAGCTGGTCGATGGCCTGACGCAGGCCGTCGCCGTCGCGCAACACGCCCACGCCGGCCCACATCGTGTTCTGGATGCGGGTGCGATCCCAGATGGCAGGCCGGCCATTGGCCCCGGCACGCTCATCGGGTGCCGGCATGCTCAGCTCGACCGGTGTGTCGCTGACGATGCGGCCGGTGGCCGAGTTGGAGAACCAGACCGGGTTCCACACGGAACCGGCCGGATCGTTCACGGCGGCGAGCCCGGCGCGACGACCGTACACCAGTCCTTCAAGCAGCGAGTTCGACGCGAGCCGGTTGGATCCCATCACGCCGGTGCGGGCGCATTCGCCGGCCGCATACAGGCCGGGGATGCTCGCGCGACCTTCCAGATCGGTGCGGATGCCGCCCATGTAGTAGTGCGCGGCGGGCGCGACCGGAATCGGCTCCTTGCTCCAGTCGAAGCCGAGAGAACGCGTATAGGCGTCGATGGTCGGGAACCGGTGACGCAGGAACTCGGCCAGATCCGGGTTCTCGCGGCGCATCGGCGAGACGTCGAGCATCACGGGCTTGCCGCCCTGCGCCTGCATGACGCGGAAGTTCTCGCGGGCCACGACGTCACGCGGCGCGAGTTCGGCGCGCTCGTCGACACGGGTCATGTACCGTTCGCCGTGTTCGTCGAGCAGCACCGCGCCCTCGCCGCGTACCGCCTCGGAAACGAGGAAGTGCTCGCCCACGGCCATCGCGGTGGGGTGGAACTGGTAGAACTCCACGTCGGCGACCTGTGCGCCGGCACGCCATGCGGCCGCCAGACCGTCCGCGGTGGCGACGGCCGGATTGGTGGTGTACGGGTAGAGACGTCCGGCGCCACCGGTGGCGAGGATGACGCGTGAAGCGGCCATGTCGGCGCTGCGGAATGTCTCGCCGTCCCTGACGAGCAGCCGCACGCCGGCGATGGCGCCGTCGCGCACAATCAAATCCTCAAGGAACGCATGCTCGATGATGTGGATGAGCGGATTGGCCCGCACCATGGCGGACACGTCCAGTTCGACCACCTTGCCGGTGGCGTCTCCCCCGGCGTGCACGACACGGGCCCGCGAATGCGCGGCTTCGAGGCCACGCAGCATGTGGCCTTGCGCGTCACGATCGAAATGCACGCCCGCGGCGGCGAACTGCCGCACACGGTCGGTGCCCTCGCGGGTCAGTATCTCCACGGCACGGGGCTCGCACAGACCATGCCCCGCGGCCATCGTGTCGGCCGCGTGCAGTTTCGGGTCGTCGTCGGCGAAGACCGCCGCGGCGATGCCCCCCTGCGCATGGTAGGTGTTGGATTCCACCAGGTCGGCCTTGGTGACCAGCGTCACGTCCTGGCCGGCATCGGCCACCGCCAGCGCCGCGGAAAGGCCCGCGACGCCCGCGCCGACTACGACGATTTCAGCGTTGCTCATTGTGCTGCTTCCTCAATGTTGTTGATGTGCTCCCGTTGACGGGAGCTTGCGATCACGGGTGCACCTGGAGCATGCGCTCCAGAGCCACCTTTGCCTCGCGTGCGGTGTCGTCGTCCACGGTGATGCGGTTGACGATGTTGCCCTGTTCGATGTTCTCCAGCGCCCAGGCGAGGTACGCCGGGTGGATGCGGTACATCGTGGAGCACGGGCAGACCACCGGATCCAGGCAGAACACGGTCTTGTCGGGGTACTGCGCGGCCAGGCGGTTCACGAGGTTGATCTCGGTGCCCACGGCGATGGCCGATCCGGCCGGCGCGTTGGCGATCTCCTTGACGATGTACGCGGTGGAGCCGGTGCCGTCGGCCGCGTCCACGACCTGCATCGAGCACTCCGGGTGCACGATCACCTTGACGCCCGGGAACGCGGCGCGCGCCTTCTCGATCTGTTCGACGGTGAAGCGCTGGTGCACCGAGCAGAAGCCCTTCCACAGGATCATCTTGGCCTTGGCGTAGTCGGACGGGTCGGTCGCGCCGCCCTGCGCCTTGTACGGGTCCCACAGCGGCATCTCGCTCAGCGGAATGCCCATCGCGCGGGCGGTGTTGCGGCCCAGATGCTGGTCCGGGAAGAACAGCACGCGCTTGCCGCGGGCGAACGCCCATTCCAGCACGGCGTGCGCATTGGAAGAGGTGCATACGATGCCGCCGTTGCGTCCGCAGAACGCCTTCAGCGCGGCGGATGAGTTCATGTAGGTGACCGGAATGATCTGCTGCAAGCCATCGGAGTCCGGCTGGGTGCCGCAGATCTCGCCGAGCTGGTCCCAGCATTCCTGGACCTGGTCGATGTTGGCCATGTCGGCCATCGAGCAGCCGGCGGACAGGTTGGGCAGGGTCACGCTCTGTTCGGGCGTGGAGAGGATGTCGGCGGTTTCGGCCATGAAGTGCACGCCGCAGAACACGATGTGGTCGGCGTCCGGGCGTTCGGTGGCGTTCTTGGCCAGCTGGAAGGAGTCGCCCACGAAATCGGCGTGCTTGATGATCTCGTCACGCTGGTAGAAGTGGCCCAGAATCAACAGTTTGGAGCCGAGACGCTGCTTGGCGTCGGAGATGCGCTGCTGCAGTTCCTCGTCGGAGGCCTTGCGGTATTCGTCCGGCAACACCTGCTGGCGCGGCGCGTTGGCGGGCAGACGGTCGAGCATCGAGGCACCGGGACCGTAGCTGGGTGTGGTGGTGTCGAAGTGCCATGGGTCCTGGGTCAGTCCTGCATCGCAGGTGCTTTGCGCGCCCAGCTTGGCGATGATCTCGTCAACGGACGGCGCAGTGAATAGTGCGGTCATAGTGGTTCCTTTCCTATATACGTCTGTGATGCCGGCCCGAAGCGGGTCGGCGGGAAAAATCAGATGCGCGCGGATGGAATCAGCGCGTCGAGAGCGTCTTCACGCTCGCCTTGTCTGGACAGTTCCACGATGTCGTCACCATCGGATTCGTGGGGCGTACCGTTCTCGACAGGTCGTTTGGGGATGTAGCGGTAGACGGTGGCCGGTCGTTGGCGGCCTTCGCGCATCTTCTCCCCGGTGTCTTCAAGGTCGCCCGAGGCAAGCATTTTGCGGCGGAAGTTCGCCAAGTCGAGGGGTTCGCCGCCAATCGCCTCATAGACGCCGTGCAGTTGGCGCAGGGTGAACGTGGGGCCGAGCAGTCGGGTGGCCACGTCGGAGTATTCGATTTTGGAGCGCAGGCGGAGCAGCGCGTAGTCGATGATCTGGCGATGGTCGAACGCCAGCTCGGGCAGTTCGTCTTCGGGGAACCATCGTACGTTGTCACCGTCCTCGAAGCCCGCGGCCTCGGTCTGGCCGACGAGCGCCCAGTACACGACGGATACCATGGGCAATCCGCCATGGGACCGGGTCGGGCCTCCAAAGGTGTACAGCTGTTCGAGGTATCGCGGGTGCAGGTCTGTGGTCGATTCGAGGGCCGCGTAGGCAGACTGTTCCAACGACCGGTCGGAGCGCAGGTCACCGCCGGGCAACGCCCAGCAGCCCAGGAACGGCTGACGGACGCGCTTGACCAGGGGCAACCAGAGACGGGAATGGGCCGAGTTCGCGGCGTTGCCGGAATCGGCGGCACTGTTGCCGGTATCGCCTTCCGGGCCGAGTGCCAGAATCACCACTGACACGCCGACCTGTGGCGGTGCGCTGCGGCGCTCGGACACATTGCCGAATCCCATGCCATGCCTCTTTCCATACCGGTTGTTCTCCCTGCATTGAGAGCATAGCACTACTTATAGTCACAATGACCATAAATCACATATCGGATGGTCTAGCGCACGAATATTGGTCAGGCAGCGGGCCCCAATCGCTACGAAATCACGTCCGTATCTTCCGATTTCGACTGTGTCATTTCGGCGACGGACGGGAGGAATGGCGCTAGGGAGGGTAGTTCGTCGAGACTCTTCAGACCCATTTGGTCGAGGAAGAATTCGGAGGTGACCAAGAGGGCCGCGCGGGATTCGGGGTCCACGCCGTCTTCCTTGATAAGGCCGCGTACCGTGAGCGAGCGAATCACGCCATCGGAGTTGACACCGCGGATCGCGGCCACTTGGGCTCGGGTGACGGGTTGGCGATAGGCCACGATGGCAAGCGCCTCCAGTGCGGCCTGACTGAGTCTCGCAGTCTGGCCGTCGGTGACGAATGATGAGACGACCGGCTCGAACGCGGCGCGACTGGCGAACTGCCAGCCACGAGCGGTGCGGCGCAGTTCGAAGCCGCGCGGGCGGATGCCACGGGATTCATCGCCCTCATAGTCATCGTGCAGGGCTCGCAATGCCTCTTCGACTGTGTTGCGATCCAATGCCAAAATACGGGCCAGCTCGGTGGCGGTCTGCGGCTGGTCGGCGACCATCAGAATCGCTTCCAGACAGGCGGGCAGCCCGCCGGGAAAATCGTCTACCGCGAAATCCACGTATTCGGGGTGAGTCTCCTCCACTCCCCTCACCGCGGCCTTTGCGGATTCAGCCGTCGATTCGGCATCCGCCATGTGTTCGGTTGCATTCGTTGCGTCAATCTGTTCAGTCACCAATCGCCGTCCTTACGCAAAATCACCTTCGGAAATGTTCACGTCGCTCATCGTTTCGGCTACGCCGGGCACCCACCTCAGGTGCAGTTCGGCAAACGGACCATCTTGCTGATACTGCAGCACACCTTGTTTGAAGAACACGAGCACGGCCATGAACCGAGCCACCACCTCAATACGAGAAGTGCAGTCCCGGGTCAATTCGCTGAACGATATCGACTGGTCGCCCTTGGATTCCAATGCCGCGATCAGCCGGTCGCGCACCACCAGCGATTGGGCCCGCAGATCGACCAACGGCACGTGCAGCTGATGGATCGACACTTCGGAGGCGGGCGCGTTGGCGATGACCTGGGCGGTCAGTCGGGCGAGTTCGAGCGGGGTCAGCGTCCATACCAGCTCAGGCAGCATGGCGGCAACGCCCTCGTCCATGGCCGCCGGGTGCGGGAATCGGCCGGAGTTGGCGGCGATACGCGCCCGGAAGTCACCTGCGGCCTGCTTGTAGGCGCGGTATTGGAGGAGTCGGGCGAACAGCAAATCGCGTTCGCGCAGCACTTCGAGGCTCTGCTCGTCGTGCTGGCTGTCTTCGCCGCCGGGCAGAATCGCCACGCTTTTGGCCTCGACCAGAATAGAGGCGATATCGAGAAAGGCGCTGGCCTCATCCATGTTTTTTGTGAAATCGAGCCCGCGCACGTATGTCAGGAATTCCTCGGTGATCGAGGAGAGGGAAACTTCGGTCAGCTCGAGTTTGTTGTTGGCGATCATGCCGAGCAAGGCATCGAACGGACCGGAATAGACTTCGAGTTTGACTTGGAAGCCGGAGGTGGCGGATTCCTCCGTGCTGATTTCGGCTTCCGCGGAGTTCCCCTCAGCCTCGCTACGCGAGCCAGCTTCCCTCAGAGAGGGGAGCCGAGAAAGGGAAGTCTCATTCATCGTTTATCGAAACAATCGTTACGCCACGATGCCGCGAGCAATGAGCTCACGTGCCACCTCACGGTATTCCTTTGATGTCTTGTGCTCAGGTGCATAGACCACCACGGGCGCGGCGGCAACCGTGGAATCGGGCAGTTTGATGGAGCGGGAGATGAACGTGTGGAACACCTTTTCGCTGAACGCCTCGTAAACGCGCTGGCAGACCTCTTCGCAGTGCAGTGTCTTGGTGTACATGGTGATGAGCACGCCGTCCACTTCCAATGCGGGATTGATGCGGGACTGCACTTTTTCGATGGACTGCATAAGCAGGGCCACACCGCGCAAGGCGAAGAATTCGGCGGCCACGGGAATGATCACGCCATCAGCTGCGGCAAGCGCGTTCACGGTGAGCAGGCCGAGCGATGGCTGGCAGTCGACGATGATGAGATCGTATTCCGACTTGAGCTTGCGCAGCACGCTGTTCAGGATCTGCTCTCGGCCCACTTCGGTGACCAGCTGGACCTCGGCGGCGGACAAATCGATGTTCGCCGGAATCACATCGATGTTCTCGAATGCGGTGTGCTGCACCACATCATGTGGGTCCACGGAAATATCGAACAGCGCGGTGTAAATCGTGTTCTCCACGGTATTCGCGTTGACGCCCAGTCCCACAGTGGCGGCACCCTGCGGATCGAAATCGACGATAAGCACGCGGCGGCCATACTGGGCCAACGCACCGGCAATATTGATGGAGCTGGTGGTCTTACCTACGCCACCCTTCTGGTTGCACATGGCAATGACACGCGCCGGACCGTGCTGTTGCAGCGGTTCGGGTGCGGGGAAGGTTTCGTATTCACGTCCAAGCAAATCGGTAGGCATACTGTCTACCTTATCAACATCCGGGTTCGCTGGGGGTGCAACGACATACGTTCCTGTCATAGGCAGCGTTCCTTGACGGAATGCGCTGTCTTTATCGCGGGTATCTCGCCAGTCGTCCATCGTTGCCCTCGCCCCCTTTGTCGGGAATACCTGCTCGCCCATCCTAATGTACTCGCCGGGCTCGCCTCGGAACACCGTTTTGCCGCTGGTATTCCAGTGTTCCGAGGTTTATGGATCTCGTCTCGTACTATGTCGATGCGCTTACTCGGTGCGCAGTGCGGTGGCCGGGTCTTGCTTGGCTGCCTTACGCGAGGGAATCAGGCCGCCGATCAGCGTGAGCACCACGCTTAGGATCACCAGCACCACGCCACCGGTCACCGGCAGGGCGGCATTGACGTCCGCATTGCCGATGAAGTGGTGTAGCACGGCGTTGATCGGAATATTGAGCAGCACGGTCAAGCCCACGCCCAACAGGCCGGAGCATAGGCCGATGATGCCGGTCTCCGCATTGAACACCTGGGATACGTTGTGCTTCGAGGCACCCATTGCGCGTAGGATGCCGATTTCCTTGGTGCGCTCCAGCACCGAAATGTAGGTGATGATGCCGATCATGATCGAGGAGACGATCAGCGAGACGGACACGAACGCGATAAGCACGTAGGAAATCACGTTGACGATGGTGGTCACCGAACTCATCATGAGCCCAACGTAATCCGTGTAGGTGATCTTGTCTTTCTTCGAGACGGTGTTGTTGTAGTCGGTGATCGCGTCGGCGATGTGGTCCTTGTCTTCGAAGCTGTCGGCGTAGATGTTGATTGAGCTGGGCGCGTCACGACTCACCACACCGAATGCGGCGAGGTTGTCGTCGTAGGTGCCGGTCGACACGTACTGGTCGTAGATCGCGACAAGCACGTCGTTCGAAGCCGTGGCGATATACGCGTCGAAACTGTCGGCGAGCTGCTGTTCGCTCATCTGAGCCATGGCCGCGGCCTGCTGGGAGTCGCCTCCGGATGCTCCTGCAGCGGCCATCATGTTCTGCGCCATCTGCGCCTTGCTGCTCACGCCGAGGGATGCGACATAGTCACGAGCGTCCTGAGCCTTGGTGACATCATCGGACGGGGAGAACGTCATGCCGTTGAGCACATTATGGTCTTTATCGGCCTGCTGCTCGGTGACGATTTCACTGGATTCGGCACGGTCGACCAGCTCATTGGTCAGCGCACGCGTATAGCCCACACCGGAGGAAAGCGGAGTTGCGTCAGCATCCTCTACCGGCTTGACCACGCCTTGTCGGAGTCAATCAGCGCGTTAATCTGGTCCACATCGTCGCCCACGTACTTCCAATGGCCGTTATCGCCTTTGACATACTGGTCACAGGTCGGCAGCAGCTTCAGCGTACGGTCGATAACGTCGGAATAGTCAATTTTCTTGGTATCTGTTTTCACATCGTCGCCGGAATTGAGCTGGTTCATCATATTGTGGTATTCGCTGGCGGATTTGAGGCCTAGCTCATACACAGTGGTTAACGACAATGAATTGTTCTCATCAAGTACAAGCACGACTTCGTTCTTGTTCTTTGGCCAGGATCCTTCGACTACCTCATAATTGTCGGAAATGACCTTGCCGACGTTCTTCTTGCCGTCAGCGCTCGGCATGATCTCATGGAATGAGCTCGGTGCGGCATTCTGGTCGGTTTTACCCGTGAGCATGCTCATGCGCGTCGACGTAAAGGTGGACGAGTCGGCAGACATCAGCGAACCATCCGCCATCTGGTCGGCCATCGATTTGGTGCCGGTATTACCCACCGTCACACCATCGGCGTTGACAAGCGTGCCGTCTGGATCGTGTGAGA